>Ga0307998_1000539_pt1 | contig 21434 bp, 13 predicted proteins | sample Davwhametageno37_FD_203147 | JGI IMG/M metagenome (GOLD analysis project Ga0307998, IMG submission 203147) | Marine microbial communities from Davis Island wharf, Antarctic Ocean - #37 | ecosystem: Environmental > Aquatic > Marine > Unclassified | place: Antarctic Ocean: Davis Island wharf... | reverse complement strand
GAGTTTACTTCTTAGAAATCACAACTAATAATGGTGTGGTTAACAAGAAATTAATTCTTCAGTAAGAAGCTAGTTAGTTCTTAATATTAAGAAGCCCGAGCATTTGCTCGGGCTTTTTAAATTTATTAAAGTTTAAAACATGTATTTTTGTAATTATTTATATTTTTAAAATGAGATTTTTTTACATTATAATTTTTGTTAGTTTATTTTTTTCAACTTCAATTTTTTCTCAAAGTTGGAGTTTAATTTGGTCTGATGAATTTAATGCTAGTAGTTTAGATTCAACTAAATGGATTCATGATATTGGAACGGGTTCACAATATGGTCTTTATGGATGGGGTAATAGTGAACTTCAATATTATCAACCACAGAATACTGTCTTAAATAGTGGTTCTGTAAAAATAATTGCAAATGTTGAGCCAAATGGAATAGTAGATTCTTGGAATAACATAATGTATTATTCTTCATCTAAAATCACAACCAAAGGAACTTTTGATTTTAGATATGGAAAAGTTGAAGCAAGAATAAAAACTATTGATGGACAAGGATTTTGGCCAGCATTTTGGATGCTGCCAACTGGAGGAAACTGGCCTTGTGATGGAGAGATAGACATTATGGAGCAGTGGGGTGGTGATGGGCCATCAAATACTACTACTGGTGCCGCTCACGTAGGGACATGTCCAGGTAGTAGTAATTATCAGAGTTCATCAAATGTTATTTCTAGTGGTTCTTATGCTGATAATTTTCATTTATATTCTATTCAGTGGCAGCCTGATCTGATTACTTGGTATGTTGATAATGTTCAATTTCTTCAAGTTTCACCTTCTTCTTATCCTAATAATATCTGGCCATTCAATTCTAATAATTGGTATTTGATGTTTAATTTAGCAATAACTAGTGATGGTCCAAATTCAAATACTGTGTTTCCTAGCCAAATTGAGATAGACTATGTTAGAATATATGAAAATATAGGAGGAGTTTCTGGATGTACAGATTCACTAGCTCAAAACTATAATCCTAATGCAACTAATGATAATGGTTCGTGCGAGTATTTAGTAAACTTTGAAATAAATTTAAATTGTGCAACTAATATTAACACTCCATCTTTGGTTTATGTAACTAGCCCTGCTGTTAATTGGGATTGCAATACTTACGTTTTAAACGATTCTAATTCTGATGGTATTTGGACTGGAGATTTTGTATTAACGAATGGATCTTTTGAGTATATATACTGCACTGATGGCTGGACAGATTCTGAAAGTAGTGGTTTAATTACGGCAATGCAAAATGGAGCAAGTTGTGCGCCAATTACAGATTATTCTACTTATGCAAATAGAGTAATTAATATTACCAGCGATACAAGTATCACAAATGTATGGGGATCTTGTTCATTATGTGTAGGGGGATGTACTAGCCCAACTGCAACGAATTATAACTCAAATGCAGATTATGATGATGGTTCTTGCAACTATAACACCAATTTTAATGTTACTTTTCAAGTAGATATGAATAATGTTACAGTTCCATTCATTCTTGCTGAAGTAAATGGTACATTTAATAGCTGGTGTGGTTCCTGTGCTACTTTAACAGATGTAAATAATGATAATATTTGGGAGATTACTCTTTCTGTACCAGCAGGTTATTATGAATATAAGTTTTCTTCTGATAATTGGACAGCTCAAGAAGATTTATTGAATGCGGGTAATTGTGTTGTGTCTGCATGGGGATATACTAATAGGTTTTTGAATATTACAAGTGATACAATTCTTGATTTAGTTTGTTGGGGGTCTTGTGCTGAATGTATTTCTAGTTCTGTTTCAGGTTGTACTGACCCTACAGCAACTAACTATGATCCCCTTGCAACAATAGATGATGGTACTTGTATTTATGCCTATTGCACTAATCCTTCACCAACTGGAGCTTATGTAAGTGAATTAATTCATGATAGAGCAAGAGTAAATTGGGATAATATGAATGATGCTAACTGTATGGTTGAACAGTACCGTATTAGATACAGAGAAACAGGAACATCTACATGGTCTTCTAAGACAATGTCAGGTTCTGGTTTATGTATCTTTGGCTTGAATACTACGAGTAAGAAGATTTTAGGATTAACTCCTTCAACTACTTATGAGTACTATATGAAAGCTTGGTATTGTGGTGGTGGCGTTTCAGGATGGTCTTCTATCCAAAACTTTACTACAGCTGATGAGTGTCAAGGTGTAATTAACTTTGCAGTTACTTCACCAACGACTACAAAAGCTACATTTACTTGGGATACTACAGCTGCTTATAGTTTTGCACGTATTAAGTTAAGGCCAGATACTACTAATGCTGTTTGGACAACTGCAGGTGGATTTGGAGTATTCTATCCAGCACTTAGTAATGATAAGAATGGATTAATACCAGGAACAAGCTATAGAGCACAAGTAAGAACATGGTGTGACCCAACGGGTGGCGCTTACCGTTCTGCCACTTGGTCGCCTTTAGTTTTCTGGACACAACCAACTTCTATTAGATTAGATGGAGGTAGTGCAATCAATAATTTAGCTATTTACCCTAATCCATCAAGAGATATCTTTAATATAAGCTTCAGTTCAGATACTAAGCAGAACTTAAAAGTTAGAATTCTAAATGTAATAGGTGAGGAGCTAATAAGTGATAACTTAGAACAGTTCGTTGGTGAATACACTAAGCAGATTAACCTTACTAATAATGCAAAAGGAATTTATTTTTTAGAGATTAAATTAAATGGTAATTTAATCGTCAAAAAATTAGTATTATTTTAAATAACTGTACAAATTACACTAAGTATTTTTATATTTGTCAAAAAATTGTAAAATCATGAAAAAATTTCTTCTATTACTCACAATTTTATTTTCTCTAAATACTTATTCACAATACACATTTGAATTAGATTTATCTTTGTATAGTGGATCATCTACAACTGTTGAGTTTTTTAGAGGAGGTACTAGTTATCCAATGACAAATACTGGTGGTAACATATATTCTTATACAGCTAGTCTACCTCCTATTCCATCTATGTTAGCAAATTATAATTACATTTTTAAAGTTGATGGAGTATTTGAAAGCTTTACAACTCTATTAAGTTGCTTAACAATTATAGGTAATGATACATTAAGAACAATTAATTTAAATACAACTACACCCTCAATTGTATGTTGGGAAAGTTGTAGTGCTTGTGCTACTGCAATACCAGGTTGTACTGATCCTTTAGCAAATAATTATAATTCTAGCGCTAATTTGGATGATGGTAGTTGCTTGTATAATGTTACTTTTTTTGTAGATATGAGCGAAACTACTCAGAGTTTTATAACTCCTGAGGTGTTTGGAACATTTAATTCTTGGTGCGGAGGCTGTGCTACTATGACAGATTTTAATAATGATTCTATCTGGGAAATAACGATACCTTTAACAGTTGGTAGTTATCAATATAAGTTCGCAGCAGATAATGCAACTGTCGAAGAATCCTTATATGAGAATGATAATTGTGTTGCTACAGCTTTTGGATATACTAATAGAACTTTAAATGTTGTTGGTAATCAAGTTTTAGATACTGTTTGTTGGAATAGATGTTATAGCTGTGATGTTGAAAGAAATTTTTATAATGTTACATTTTCAGTTGATATGAGTAATGTTACAAGCACCTATACTGCACCTGAAGTTAATGGAACTTTTAATAATTGGTGTGGAAATTGTTGGTCTTTAGATAATCCGGGTAATAATATTTATTCAAGATCATTTAATATTGATACATCTTTACACACTTTTAAATTTTCTGCAGATGATTGGAACATTCAAGAGAATCTTGATAGTTCATTAAGTTGTGTTGATTTAGGATTTGATTCATTAGGTTCTTTGCAGTATGTAAATAGATCTTTAAGAGCTAATTCAGATACTATAATTAATGTTTGTTGGGAATCTTGTATTGCTTGTATTTATGGATGTACAGATCCTATTGCTTGTAATTTTAATTCTCTAGCTGAAGTTGATGATGGTTCATGTGATCTTCCTAATGGATGCAATAATCCTTTGTATTTAGAATATAGTGCTTCTGTAACTTGTCCTGATGCTAATGATTGTCTTACTCTCATTGTAGGCGGATGTACAGATCCCTTAGCTTGTAACTATGATAATTTAGCAAATTTAGATAATGGTTCATGTGATCTTCCAAGCGGATGTGGTGATCCACTTTATTTGGAATTTAGTGCCTCTGTTACTTGCTCTAATGCTAATGATTGTCTTACTCTCATTGTAAATGGATGTACAGATCCCTTAGCTTGTAATTATAATAATTTAGCAAATTTAGATAATGGTTCATGTGATCTTCCAAGCGGATGTGGTAATCCACTTTATTTGGAATATAGTGCCTCTGTTACTTGTAGTGATGCTAATGCATGTCTTACATTAATTATAAATGGATGTACAGATACGTTAGCTTGTAATTATAATTCCTTAGCAAATATTGATGATAGTTCTTGTTTTACAATTTATGGATGTATGAGCATAATAGCTGTAAATTATGATTCACTTGCAAATTGTTCTGACACTTGTATCTATCCTCAGGTTAGTTATGGATGCACTGATTCTATTGCAATAAATTATAATCCAATAGCAACGATTGATGATACTTCTTGCATTTATTGTCAATATGGTTGTTTAGATACCTTAGCTTGTAATTATAATCCATTAGCAACGTGTGATGATGGTACTTGTTTGACTATTTATGGATGTTTAGATTCTTTAGCTTGTAATTATAATCCATTAGCAACGTGTGATGATGGTACTTGTTTGACTATTTATGGATGTTTAGATTCTTTAGCTTGTAATTATGATCCATTAGCAACGTGTGATGATGGTACTTGTTTGACTATTTATGGATGTTTAGATACTTTAGCTTGTAATTACAATCCATTAGCAACGTGTGATGATAGTACTTGTTTGACTATTTATGGTTGTTTAGATACTTTAGCTTGTAATTATAATCCATTAGCAAAGTGTGATGATGGTACTTGTTTGACTATTTATGGATGTTTAGATACTTTAGCTTGTAATTATGATCCATTAGCAACGTGTGATGATGGTACTTGTTTGACTATTTATGGATGTTTAGATACTTTAGCTTGTAATTACAAACCATTAGCAACTTGTGATGATGGTACTTGTTTAACTATCTATGGTTGTACAGATACTTTAGCCTTTAATTATGATACACTAGCAACTTGTTTTGATAGTAGCTGTATCTATGAGTATAATGTAACCTTCCAGCTCGACTTAAGAGATCAAAACACACTTACTTATGTGAACCCTGAATTAAATGGTTCGTTTAATTCATGGTGTGGTAACTGCGCTCAAATGACAGATGTTAATAATGATTCTATTTGGGAAATCACAATCCCAATTCTTGAGGGGGCTGGACCTGTGTCAGGAGTACCAGGATGGGAATATAAGTTTTCCGCTGATAATTGGAATATCCAGGAAAGTTTATTTTCAGGAGATCCTTGTGTGTTTTCAGCATTTGGTTTTTCTAATAGATTTATATATGTTACAAAAGATACTATTCTTGATCCTGTTTGTTGGCAAAGTTGTAATGATTGTTACGCTCCTCAAACAGCATATAATGTTACTTTTAGATTAGATATGAGTAATAATTCTAATTTCAGTGTTCCTGAAGTAAATGGTGAGTTCAATTCTTGGTGTGGAAATTGTTGGCCAATGACTGATGATGATGGGGATAATATATGGGAGTTTAATACATTAATTGATACTGCAAAACACGAATACAAATTTTCAGCTGATAATTGGGGTATTCAAGAGCAATTAGATTCAAGTGCTAATTGTGTTTTTACAACTGTAGATTCTCTAGGGAATGTTTTTTCTAATAGATATTTACATATTAACTCAGACACTATACTTGACGTTGTGTGCTGGAATGAGTGTGATACTTGTTTAACTACAACAAGTATGATTCCAAATGAAAATGATAATTCATATACAATTTTCCCAAATCCTTCAACTGGTATTTTTTATATAAAAAGTTCTGAAAAAATTGACAAGGTAATTGTATATGATATTTTAAATAAGAAAATATTTGAAAAAAATGATCCTGCTATATTACAACGTTTTGATATTTCAGATATACAATCAAATATTTTATTCTTAGAAATTTATATTAATAATAAAGTAATAAGGGATAAATTAATTATTACAAACTAATGAAAATAAAATTAATATTTTTACTAACATCACTGTCTACTTTCTCTTTAAATGCTCAGGTTTGGCAATTAGTTTGGGAGGATGATTTTAATGGCAATTCTATAGATCAAAGCAAATGGGTACATGATATTGGTACAGGTTCTCAATATGGACTGACTGGATGGGGAAATTCAGAAAAACAATATTATCAACCTCAAAATACAACTTTAGTTAATGGAATTGCTAAAATTGAAGTAAAACAAGAATCAAACGGTATTGTTGATAGCTGGGGAAATTCATCTTATTATTCTTCTTCAAAAATAACTACAAAAGGAAAATTTGATTTTAGATATGGAAAAGTTGAAGCTAGAATAAAAACTCTTGATGGGCAGGGTTTTTGGCCTGCATTTTGGATGTTACCAAATAATGGAAGTTGGCCTTGTGATGGTGAAATTGACATTATGGAGCAGTGGGGAAATCCTTATTTAACAAATCAAACTAGTGGAGCAGCGCATATTGGAACTTGTCCTTATTCTTCATCTACACATTTTTATGAGACTTCTTCTAGTTATATTTCAACAGGATCATATGCTGATAATTTCCATACTTACTCGGTAATTTGGAAAGAGGATACTATTACTTGGTATGTTGATGAAACGGAATTATTTTCTTTAAATCCATCAAGTTACTGGTCTATACCATCCCAAAGTGCTTGGCCTTTTAACGCTAATGAATGGTATCTAATGATTAATTTAGCTATTACTCAAGCTGGACCAAATTCTAATACAGTATTTCCAAATCAAATGGAAATTGATTATGTTAGAGTATATCAAGAAAATTTAACAAATAGCATTAATATTGATAATAAAAATAAATATACAGTTTTTCCAAATCCTGCTAATGATGTTTTAACTATTCAGGGCAAGAATGTAAGTAGTATTAAGATTTTTAATATTTATGGAAATATTGTTCTTTATAAAAATGTAAATGACAATAAAACAGTAGATGTTTCAATCCTCAATAAAGGAATGTATTTGGTTGAATTAGAGGATTATTTTGGTTTTAAAATTAATAAAAAAGTAATAATAAATTAATAAATTATGAATATAGCTACAATAGATATTATTGTTTTTGTTTCTTATTGTGTTTTGATTTTAGCAATAGGTTTATATGTTTCTAGAAATAAAAATGGTAAGAAAAAAACAGCAGAGGATTATTTTTTAGCAGGGAAATCTTTACCCTGGTGGGCAGTTGGAGCTTCACTTATAGCAGCAAATATTTCTGCTGAACAATTTATTGGAATGTCTGGATCAGGTTTTGCGCTTGGTTTAGCTATTGCATCTTATGAATGGATGGCGGCAATTACATTATTAATTGTAGCTAAATATTTCTTACCCATTTTTATTGAAAAAGGACTTTATACAATACCTGAATTTATTGAGAAGAGATATAGTACTAATCTAAAAACAATTCTAGCAGTATTTTGGATTGCACTATTTATTTTTGTTAACTTAACTACTGTTTTGTATTTAGGTGGAAAGGCATTGGATACTGTTATTGGTACTGGAGACGGTAGTATATTAGTTACTAGTATTGTAGGACTTGCTTTATTTGCTGCAGCTTATTCATTATGGGGTGGCTTAGCTGCTGTGGCATGGACTGATGTTGTGCAAGTAGTTGTTTTGATATTTGGAGGTTTTATGATGACTTATTATGCATTACTTTTTGTTAGTGGTGACGCAAATTCTTGGTTAGTAGGATTAAAAGATGTGTATAATACTGTTCCTGAAAGATTTTCAATGATATTATCCAAAGGAGAAATATTTACGCCGAATGGAAAAGATGCTTGGTGGGACTTACCTGGTCTTGCTGTTTTAGTAGGAGGTATTTGGGTTGCTAATTTATATTACTGGGGTTTTAATCAGTATATCATACAAAGAACACTTGCTGCCAAAAGTCTTAAAGAAGGTCAAAAGGGTTTAGTTTTTGCTGCATTTTTGAAATTACTAATTCCAATATTTGTAGTTCTTCCTGGTATTATTGCTTATGTTATGGTCCTAGATCCAGAAACCGGTAATTTTATCAAAGAGTCATTGCCATCAAGTTTTTTAGCATCAGATGGTAGTATTTCTAATGATAATGCTTCTCCTTGGTTAATAAAAACTATCATCCCAATAGGGCTTAAAGGCTTGATTTTAGCATCACTTGCAGCCGCAATTGTCTCTTCTTTGGCATCTATGATTAATTCTACTTCAACAATTTTTACAATGGATATTTATAAATCATTGATTAATAAGGAAGCAACAGATGATCAAATGGTTAATGTTGGAAGAATATCTGGATTTGTTGCTTTAATGATTGCTTTAGTAATCGCTCCACAATTGGGTAGTCTAGGTCAAGTATTTCAATTTATTCAAGAATATACAGGTGTTGTAAGTCCAGGTATATTAGCTGTTTTCTTAATGGGTTTATTTTATAAGAAGTCAACAAATAATGCAGCAATTTTAGGTGTTTTAATATCAATACCTATTGCTATGTATTTTAAAATTGCACCGGATAGTTGGTTTTTTGTGAATATTCCATTTATGCATCAAATGCTTATAACATGTCTTGGAACTATTTTAATTATATATGTAATTAGTTTTATTGAGGGAAATAAAGACAATCCTAAAGCTATCCATTTGTCAAAAGACTTATTTAAAACTTCCACTTCTTTTAATATTTCTGCTTTTGTTGTTTTACTAATTACAGTGTTTCTTTATTCTTTCTTTCAATAAATATATAAATGTATAAAATTTATTTTTTTGTAATATCACTACTTTGTCTTTTTTCATGTCAAAACGATTCAACTTCTTCATTATTAGATTCTAAAACTGAGGATCACATTAATAGTTTCATGGATGATATGACTATTGAAGAAAAGGTAGGGCAAACATGTCAAATTACACTAGATGCAATATTAAAGAAGGATACTTTAGGTGTTCTTCTAGAACCACATGAAATTGATCAGGAGAAATTAAATATTGCATTAATTAATTATAATGTGGGATCAATATTAAATGTTTCTAATCATACTTTTAGTTTGAAGAAATGGCATAATATTATTGATATTATTCAAGCTACAGCTTTAAATACAAATCATAAGATCCCAATTATTTATGGAGTAGATGCTATACATGGAGCTACTTATATCCAAAATAGCACTTTGTTTCCACAAGAAATTGGGTTAGCCGCTACTTGGGATACTTCTCATGCGCGTATTATGGCTGAAATTACAGCATATGAAACTAGAGCTTCAGGAGTTCCGTGGAATTTTTCACCTGTATTAGATTTAGGTAGAAATCCGATTTGGTCAAGGTTTTTCGAAACTTTAGGAGAAGATGTTTATTTAGCTAAAACTATGGGTAAATCTATAATAAAAGGATACCAAGGAAGTGCTAATATTGATAAATACCATGTTGCAGCATGCCTTAAACATTTTGTAGGTTATAGTGTTCCTTCTAGTGGAAGAGATAGAACACCTGCACTTATTCCAAATAGATCTTTGGAAGAACTTCATCTTCCTAGCTTTAAGGAAGCTATTGATGCTGGAGCATTAACAGTAATGATTAATAGCGGGGAAGTAAATGGTATTCCTGGGCATGCTAATAAATATCTTCTTACAGATATTCTAAAAGATAAATGGGGTTTTACTGGTTTTACTGTTTCAGATTGGGAGGACCTTATAAATTTGCATAAGATGGCACAAACTGATTCTACTTTGAAGGATGCTATTGCAACTGCAGTTAATTCAGGTGTTGATATGAGTATGGTTCCAAATAACCCTGAGTATAAAAATTACTGTAAGTTATTTATTGAACTAGTAAATGAAGAGAGAATAAGTGAGAGTCGTTTAGATGATGCTGTTCGAAGAATCCTAAGAGTTAAAAGCTATTTAGGATTATTAAATAAAACAAGAATTCCATTTATAAATGATTATTCAGATTTTGGTTCAGATAAACATAAAAAAGCTTCTTACAATGCAGCTTCAGAATCAATTACTTTATTAAAGAACAACGATTTACTTCCATTATCTATAGAAAATAAAATTTTACTTATTGGTCCAACTGCAAATAGTTTAAATTGTTTAAATGGTGCCTGGACTCATACATGGCAAGGTGTAGATGAAAACTATAATAATGATTACCCAACAATTAAAGATGTTATTGAAGATAGGTTTACTAAAGTTAATTATTTTGAGGGATCTAAAATGATAATGAAAGATGGAGATGAACATGATATACCTTCTTCAGACCTTCAAAATGCTGTAAACTCTGCAAAATCTTCAGATGTGGCGATAGTCTGTTTAGGAGAACTTCCATCAACTGAAAGGCCTGGAGATATTTTTACTTTAGATTTACCACAGGAACAACAGTTAATAGTTAGGGAACTTAGTAAAACAGGTATTCCAATAGTATTGGTTCTTGTTGAGGGAAGACCTAAAATTATAAGAGAAATAGAACCTCTGTCAGATGCTATATTACAAGCTTATCTTCCAGGAGATCAAGGTGCTGATGCAATTGCTGACGTTTTACTAGGAAATATAAATCCATCAGGAAAATTACCTTATACATATCCTAGATATAATGGTGTTATTATGCATTATGACCACAAGAAATCAGAATTATTAAATGCTAATACTTGGAAGGATAATTACTATAATCCTCAATGGGATTTTGGTTTTGGATTAAGCTATACAACATTTGAATATTCGAACATGAAGTTAAGTTCTAAAACAATAAATTCTGATAATGAATTATTGGTTTCAATTGATGTAAAAAATAATGGTAATGTTATTGGTAAGGAGGTTGTTCAGCTATATATTAGAGATCATTATGCAACTATATCTCCATCATTAAAAAAACTAAAACGATTTACCAAAATAGAATTAAAACCTTCGGAATTGAGAACGGTTAATTTTACCATATCATCTGATGATTTGAAATTTTACGGTGTGGAAAATAATTGGATAGTAGAAGAAGGTAAATTTAGTATTATAGTTAATGATCTTATTCAAGATTTTAATTTCGTTAAATAATGATCTTTAAATTTGAATATAAAAGAATTTGGCTAATGATTTTTTTCATTACATTTTTACCTTTTCTTTCTTTTACTCAGGACATAGAGAGTATTTCAAGTTTTAAGAGTACACCAGAAACAATTAAAGATCCTATTTCAAATATAAGAATGGGAGGGTATTTTAGGTTTTTAGGGTATGTAAGAAATTTTCATGATATGTATGATTTGGATGTGCCAAATTACTATTCTGGAGTTCATCCACAAAGTACAACTATTGGAGTAGGTACTGGATACAGGGAACCAATGATGATGTTATCTTTAGCTGGGAAAGCTAATAAGAACGTAAATATTGGTACTGACTTAATGTTAAATAGCACCTTCAATGGAACATTTAATAGTAATAGTATTGCAATGTATCTTGGTACTAATGTATATTCAACAATTAACTCTGATTATGGAAAATTTGGAATTCATGCCGGAGGTATTAAATGGTACAGACAAAGTAAACTTACTGTGTGGGCAGAGGAAGGTTATTTAAGATACAGTCCTTTTGAAAGAGCACCTTATGATCCTTTAACTAAGGAAGTTTCTGAAAGGTATAGCAAATATTATGAAAAAGGATCTATTTCACAAGATGTTCGATTTGGTAATGTTGCTTTTCAGGGTATAACATTTACAGGTTCAGAAATAGAAGGTCCTAATGCTTCAACATTTTCATTTCAGTCCATCATTGGTAAAACACAACATAATGTAGCAGAGATAATTTCTTCAGGAAAGGATGATTATTCTGCAGGATTTAGAATAAATAATGATTTAAGTAATGGATCAAACTTTGCTCTAAATTATTTTACATCTATTACTGCAACTGATTCTGTTAAAAATAATTATAGAGAATTTTCTATTCAATCATTTGAATTTAAGTTTAAGTTTAAGAAATTAATTTTTTCAGGCGAAGGAGGTTTAGGTAGTTATGAAACTCATACTATTGATAAAGAATTTGGTGAACTATTTGTAATTAATTTAGATATTCCAGAAGAATATATTTATATACCTATTAAATTACAATATTCTAGAATTTCTCCTCAAGCTGTTAATGTTAATTCATCATTCCAAAATACTTCTGTAGTTGAGTTGGTTCAATCTTCTGTAATAGAAGAGGGTGCTGATGCAACAATAATGACATCATTTGGAGGGCCAATTAATAATCTTGGCTATCTTGCAAATAACAGAGAAGGCATTAGTGTTAATACCGAATTTAAAATTGGAGCGGTATCTGTTTCTGGTGGATTTGGTTTTTATTCAGAGTTGGAAAGAATAAATACTAATTTCTCATACAGTCATAAAACAAATGGATTAATGCTTTCTAGGATATCCTATTTTAGTTCAGGATACGGACCTTATAAACAGTTTAATTCATACTATAGAGGAGTATTTGAAAATGTAAATATTTCTGATAGTATTTATGTGAATAATGACACAATATCAACTGGCTATATTGATACAAATGGATTGCCTCTATTTGATAAGTTTTATTGTTCTTCAGATTTACATTTAAAATATAAAACAAGAGTCTTTGGAAAGAATTTGTATTTATTTTCTCTTACAAACTATAATACTGCACAGGATTTTTTTAGCATTTTACCAGTTACAAATTCATCAGCATTTATTCGACATTTTAATCAACAGTTTGATTTGTGTTATGAGCTAAATAAGACTACTGCATTTGTTTTTAAATATGGAATCGAAAGGGTATTAGGGAATGAGTTTACTGATATTGATGATACGGACCCTTATCCTAGTGACAATACTTGGGGTGTTACTGAAGATTATATTCCTTCATTTAAAGCAAGAAATCAATTTGGTAATATTGTTGGTTTTGGGTTTGATGTTAAATTGAATGAAGGAGCCTATTTGTTTTTAAGACATTCAAATTTCCATTACTATGATAAGAATTTTTCAGCAACTAACATAAAGGGAAGCGAAACTACTCTTGAACTAAAAATTAATTTCTAATGAAAAAAACATATTTATACTATTTCTTATTTCTTATGTTATCACCTATACTTGTACAATCACAAGTTAAATCAAAACTTTGGTATGATGGTAATTCTAGAGTAATATTTAATAGAGATGCACTTGAGGGTACTATTAAAGACATAGATACAGTTTCAACTAGAAGTAATGGAGGAGGGTCTACTGTTCTCGATTTAGGATTTCATTTTACTCCTGTAGATGATATTGAAATTTTCTCTGAAATTAGATTAAAAAATGATTTTGGCGGAATGTGGGGAAACAAAAGTGTTGTTGAATTAAGAAGATTGTCTGCTAAGGGAATCGTTAATAATAAAATTGCATTTAGTATTGGGGATATTTACTTAAAACAAACTAAGTTTACCTTATATAATTATGAACAGGAGCTATCACAATATGAGCCTTCAGTTTTTAAATTTTATAGAGATTATGTGAATTATGAAAATTATTATCAATCTAATTATCACAGATTGCAAGGATTGCAGACTAATTTCTCTTACAATATGTATAATTTTATTGAGCAACTTGATTTTGATGCTTTTACAGCTAGGATTAGAGGAGTTGAATGGCTAGGAAAACCAGAATTGTTAATGCTTGGTGGTTCGGCAATGGTTAGATTAAGCAATAAAATAAATTTAGGATCACATTATGTAAATACATTTGAAGTTTTATCTTCAAGTAATGGAACAGTTGCGTATTATAATCCGGTTCTTAATACGCAAATATCTTATTCTGGTTCAGTAAATGATAATCCATATAAAATGTTATTAGAGGGAGGGTTCTCTAAAAGATGGTGGGATGGTGATTTATTAGCGCCTGAAGTAAAAGGTAATTTTATGCAAGCCTCACTACACTCAAAAAGAATAAACGGTGAGCTTGACCTTGGATTTAGATATGTTGATTCTGAATTTAGAAGTATGGGGGCTCAAACAAGAAGAATACAGTACAGTAACAGTACCACTACATATCCTTATTATTCAAATAATTATACTCAAAGAAAAGTGAGTTTACTTGATGTTATGTCTGACCCTAATGTATATAATCAGAATCTTTCAACTTCCTTAATGAGTTACAATCCAATGTATAGTTCTGTTTCTCCATATGGTGATGCAACTCCAAATAGAATTGGTTTTACAGCTAAAATTAGTAATATGAATATAACAGATTTTTTTAGTGCTAATATTCAAACCCAATATTTTACTGAAGTTATTGGTCAAGGTACAACTCAGAAGAGAATGCTTAATAAATCAGCTTTGCATTCAATGCTTTTATTAAATAAACTTTTGTCTACTAAAAAAAGTCTTATTCTTGAAGGGAGTATGAATCTTGAAACTGTAAATAGAGCAGGTGAAAATTTTGAAAAGATTGATTTTACTAGCATATTGTATAGTGGATCAATTTCGTATGAGCTAATTAAGAATTTCAAAATAATTGCAGGCGCTAAAGTGTTTTATGCAGAAGGTAATGAGTTTATGGCTGATAGAGATAAATATGACCAGATTAATGATTATTCTAATCATATATATGATAGTAAAGAAACTATACTAATAGCTGGATTACAACATCATTTTACAGAAAATATTTATTTCACAATGCAATATAATCAGTTTAATGTTTTAGACAAAACAAATACTTATGATGAATTTTCACTAGGAAGATTAATCTTTATGTTTAATATGAATTTATAATACTATGAAAAAATTAAAATTTCTTTTATTTCTTTTCCCTTTCTTTTTCATCTCTTGTGAAAAAGAAAAGATTGAAGGACCAAGTTTAAATGATTTATTTGCAGATTTAGAAATACTAGAACCATTAAGTGTAGTTGGTGATAGTGTTGACTTTGCGAGTGGTGAAAATATATATTTTACTGCATCTTTTTCAAAGCAGCTTGATTGGAAAATACAGATAAAAGGGCTAAGCTCTGGCTCTGTCAAAATTATTTCAGGAAAATCAAATGAAATTAACCAATCTAACTCTACTTGGCTTGGTAATTCTTCATCCTTACCATTTTTTACTAATGAGAATTGTGATGTAGAGCTAAGCTTTGAAATGGATGATACTACTATCTATAATTATTTAAATATTCAAGTAGAAAAAGATTATCAAAATGAAAATACTGTTTTGATTACTGACTTAGAGAATAATTTTAATCCTAATTTTACAGGATTTTTTCAATCTGGGTGTACAAGAGCACTAGCAATTGGAGGAGCAGGTCAAAAAGATAAATATTTAGCACAATTTGGTACATGTGATTGGGATTGGCTAATAGGATATGTTGATTATTTTTCAAATTTCTGGTATGATGATAAAAATAATATGATTAATGATCCTAGTAAATTATATTTTAATATTATGATTAAAGGTGATAGTACTATTTCATCTGTAACAAATCTTCCAAACTCATTATTCAAATTAGAATTTTATGAGGATGAAAATGGAGATGATTATCATGACGCTAACAGTGAGGATAGATTTGATTTAGAATTTGATGTGAATTGGACAGGTTGGAGGATGGTTTCAATTTGTTATAACGATTTAATTCCTCCTGGAACAAATTCAGGTAACGGGATAAAGCAGCCAGATAAGATATTTAAAGTAAGAACACTTCTTTTAGCAAATCCTGATTCGGGACCTGCAAGAGCAGATGTAGATTTTTTAATATGGAGTAATGGAGCTCCCATTTTAAACTAGTTAATGTATAAGTATTTAACAATATTATTGTTTCTTTTTTCATGTTCAAATATGAAAGAAGTAACTTTATATAACCTTGAGGTTGAACAATCAGAAGGAATAAATGGCTTTACTTCAATTGAGATATTTAGTGAGGGAGGAACAGATGAAGTTTGGGGAAATGAAGATGAAAATTGTAATCCCTTTAGTTTTTCATCACTTGATGCAAGTATAGATTATTCTGGTATTCCTAAAGATTTAGAAAAAATTATTGATACTGTAAAGATTGATTTAGTTTATGATTTACCTTTAGTAGAAGTTAAAGTTAAAAAAAATGAAGAAAAGAATTCTCTTCATATAAAAACCGATAAGCCACAAACTTGTGAATGGATTGGTATGGGAATTGGTTGGGATGGTTGGCAGGGTAAAGATTTATCCGGTATAGTAAATAATGCTGCTATTGAGTTTATGGCAAGGGTGAATGGAGATGTAATTTATAATATCCCTATAGTATTTATTTTAGAAGATTATTCTGCTAATCAATGCTATGCTACTGCAGGTTACTTAGGAATTGAGGCGGGTGAGATTACTAATAAATGGTCTAAGGTAATTATACCACTTTCTACTTTCTCTTATCAAGTTAATAACATTGATTTGACAAATATTAAGCAGTTACTTTTACAGTGTTACGATAAAGTGGATATTTATATTGATGATATTATGATTGTTGAGCATAAACATAATTACAAAAAAATATCATCATCATCTCTTTCAGTAAAAGATACTGCTCTACCAATTGATATCTTTTCAGAAAAATTAAATTCTGCTTTTGGGGTAAATAATAATTATTGTCAAAATATTAAACTTAGTTCTGATTCAGATTATGCACAAGGCAACTATATTGATGTAAATATTGATAATGATAAATGTAGTTGGAAGAAACTAGGAATTAGCTGGAATAACTGGTTGTACTCTGATCTAAGTAAAAGTATTTATGGTGTTTATCTTGAGCTTGATATAAAAATTGACAAATTTTCTAGCCCTAAAATTTTCATAGAAGATTATAATGGAAAGAAAATGGCTCTTAATTTATTAAAATACATAAAGGAGGAGAAAACTAATAATTGGCAAAAAATAAAAATTCCATTAAAGAACTTTCCTATTAAGAAATCAGAAATTAATCTAAAAAGAATAAAAAATATATCCTTTGATTTTTCTGATAAAGATAGACTCAAAATTGATAACATTAAATTCACTAATTAACACAATTTAAATTATGAAAACTAAAGCATTACTATTTCTAATCTTAACCTTACCACTTTTCAGTAATTCCCAAGTACTTTGGGATGACTTTGAGCAAACGCGTGTTGGATATTATGATTTTGTTCATGGGGGAATGACAACACGTTTTCCTAACCCAGATTTATCAAGTACAGTAAATAATTCTAATCTCTGCGCACAATATGTTAGGAATCCTGGGGAATTATGGGACGTATTGGTAATAATTGCTAATGGATCAATTAATGATGTAAGTGATTATGTTAGTGGAAGTAAAACTATGAGTGTTGATGTTTTTAGCCCGTTACCGGGTATTCCTATACAAATAACATTAGAAGATTCTAGTATAGCAGGTGCAACTAATTATCCAGATGGTAGGCACAGTATTTATTTAGGAGTAACAACACTTAGCAATGAGTGGGAAACTATAGAATTATCATTTGATTCAAGACCAGACGTAAATATGTCTGATGATGGATTAACATCAGTGATATTATTATTTAACGGCAATACGAATACAAATGACACTTATTATTTTGATAATTTATACGGTCCGGAATTTTCTAATCAATGTGATGGGCAAATGCTTAATCCTGCAGTTGATCTAGCAGACTGGGATTGTAATTGGAATTTAGGAGTATGTCCTTCGGGAACCCCTTGCGCTTCTTTTGATTATGTAAGTGGTTGGCTTAATCAAGGTTATAACCCTGATAATTCAACTATTAATAATAGTAAATATTCTGGTGAGTATACGAGAAATCCTGATGCGAATGGAGAAGACGTATTGGTGTCTTATTTTTCTGAAGGGGCCTTAGATCTTAGCGTTAATAAGTATTTTAATTTTAAAGTTTATGGACCTCCAAGACCAATATATGTATCTTTCCAGGATGATAATAATAATGAAATTTATGCTTATAATTCTGCATTATCATCTAATAACCAATGGCAACAATTTTCAGTTGACTTAAGTAGTGTTGCTTCTCAGTCTATTACAAGATTTGTAATTTTTATAGATCAAGGAGTGGTTAATTGGGATTTGTATTTTTTAGATGACTTTAATTTATCTTCAACACCTTTACTTATTAATGAAATAAATGAATCAAACTTAATAAATGTCTTTCCACAGCCTGCAAAAAACAACTTAAGTATTCAAGTTAAGCTGAATAACAATGAAGTAAATACATTAGACCTTTATAATAGTCATGGTAAAATATTATTATCAACTGTACTAAATAAAAACTCTGAAAACATTAACTTAGATGTGTCAGAATTCAAATCAGGTATTTATTTTATTAAGGTTCACTCAAAAAATAATTTGTACACTAAAAAAGTTCAAATAATTAGATAATGAGATTCAAAATACTTTTTATTGCTTTATTTATTAGTAGTTTCTGCTTTTCACAACAAGTAATTAGTCAGAAAACGGAAATTATTAAAACTAATAATGGGTTTCAATTATTAAGAAATGGTAAGCCTTATTATGTTAAAGGAGCAGGAGGTACAGAATATCTTGATGTACTTAAATCTATAGGTGGAAACTCAATAAGAACATGGAGTACCGGTGATGCTAAGAAAGTGCTTGATAATGCTTATGCTAATGGAATAAGTGTTTGTCTTGGTTTCTGGGTAGGGCATGAAAGACATGGATTTAATTATAATGATGAATACGCTATTCTAGCACAATTAAAAGCTTTTGAACAAGACGTTATAAAGTATAAAGATCATCCGGCATTATTAATGTGGGCTATAGGAAATGAAGTGGATTTGTTTTATAAAAATTTCCGAGTCTGGAATGCAGTTGAAGATATTGCAAAGATGATAAAAGAGTTAGATCCGAACCATCCAACTATGACTGTTACTGCTGGTATTGATCCTGCTGAAGTTTTTATGATTAAAAAATATTGTCCAAGCATTGATATTTTAGGTATTAATACTTACGGAGGAATAAAAAACCTCTCTAATGAAGTAAGAATGTATGGCTGGAAAAAACCATATATGGTAACTGAATGGGGGCCTTATGGGCATTGGGAGTCACCTATGACTTCATGGGGAGTTGCTATTGAGGCTTCAAGTAAAGAAAAAGCAAATTTTAGAGATATAGCTTATAAATATATTAGAGAGGATAAAGAATTATGTTTAGGTAGTTATGCTTTTTTATGGGGCTATAAACAAGAACAAACCCCAACTTGGTATGGTCTTTTTACAAAACAAAAAAATGCAACACAAAGTATTGATGTTTTAAATGCATATTGGGAGGGAGAGAGCCGAAACACTGCTCCAATTCTTAATTCTTTTTTGTTAAATAATTTTGATAAGAAAGAAAGTGTGAAATTAAAAAGAGGAAAAAATTCTACCTTTACTTATAGCGTTACTGATTCTGAAAATGATAGCCTAACTTATGAATTTCAGCTAATGCCAGAGAGTAGAGATAAGAAAGCTGGTGGAGATTTTGAAAAAACACCAGAACCAATTTCTTTTACTGTTGTTGAAAATTTAAATGATAAATTAATTATAAAAGCACCTTTAAAGTCAGGTCCTTATAGATTTTTTATTTATGTTCGTGATTCTAATAAAAACGTTGCAACTGCAAATTTTCCATTTTATGTTAAATAATTTTAAAAACTAATTATATGTCACCAATAAATTTATCTATTGACTGTGTTGTATTAGGATTTGATGAAGATCAAAAGCTTAAAGTTTTGTTAATTAAAAAATTTATTAATGAAAAAAATGATTATCAATTTGCATTACCTGGTGATTTGGTAGGTTTGAATGAAGATCTGCTAACTGGAGCACAAAGGATTTTAAATAGTTTAACTTCAATAGATGATTTATTTTTAGATCAATTTTCAGTTTTTGGAAGTCCTGAAAGAACTAAAGATAAGAAAGATCAATCTTGGCTTAAAATGTATCGTAAAGAACCAAAAGAAAGGGTTGTAACTGTAGGTTATATTGCTTTAGTAAAAATGGAAGATTATATACCTCATGCTTCTTCATTTGCTATTGATGCAGAATGGGTTGAGTTAGATAAAGTGTCTTCTGAATTAGCATTTGATCATAATTTAATTTTAAATAATGGAATAGAATATTTAAGAAATCAATTAGATCATGAATTGGTGACTAATTTATTGCCATCAAAATTTACTTTATCTCAATTACAAAATTTGTATGAAATACTATTAGATCAGAAATTAGATAAAAGAAATTTTAGAAAAAATGTATCTAAAGATGTTTTAATAATTAAAACTGATGAAAAGCAGCAAGGTGTTGCACACAAGCCGGCGCATCTATACACTTATAAAAATAGCGAAAATTAAAATTTGATTTTGTAAAAGATTTTTTTACATATTAATTATAAAAAATTCTAAACAAATCCTTAAAGTTATATGGATAATTAAATTTAAGAATAATGAATTGTATAGAAGAACGTCCTTGGGGTAAATATGAAGTGTTGTTAGATTCTAATGAAGTAAAGGTTAAGAAAATAACTTAAAGCCAAAACAAACATTATCATACCAGTATCATCCTAAAAGACAAGAACAGTGGGTTGTTGTGTCTGGTAATTTAACGATAATGTTAGATGGTCAAAAAGTATTTAAAGCGCCTGGAGAATCAATTTTCATACCGTTAGGTTCTCAACATAGAGCTTGGAATGAAACTGAAAAAGATGTTTTATTTATAGAAGTTCAAACGGGAACATATTTTGGGGAAGATGATATTGTACGGTTATCAGATGATTATAAGAGATCTTAAAAATGATTCTTCTAAATTTGATAATAGATTAAAGAGATAGTTAATTTTTTGATAAATAGATAAAACCACTAATTGAGTAGGTTTCTTTTTGTATAGGATTTGCTAGTTTCAAAAAGCTATCATATCTAGAATATTTTTTCTTGGTGATATTTTTATCTTATCAGGCAATATTAAGCAAAATGATAGATATCAACTAAATACTTAAATTTTTCAGGTGAGGAAAAAATCGATTTGTTGGCCTAATGTTGGGTCAAGTGGTTTTTTGGCATAAAAAAAGAGAGCAATTAAGCTCTCTTTTCTCTAGTAGCGGGGACAGGACTCGAACCTGCGACCTTTGGGTTATGAGCCCAACGAGCTACCAACTGCTCCACCCCGCGATTTAGTTTTGCAAATATACTGCTATAAATTAATTTGGCAATCATTCTTGT
>Ga0307998_1000537_pt1 | contig 21478 bp, 17 predicted proteins | sample Davwhametageno37_FD_203147 | JGI IMG/M metagenome (GOLD analysis project Ga0307998, IMG submission 203147) | Marine microbial communities from Davis Island wharf, Antarctic Ocean - #37 | ecosystem: Environmental > Aquatic > Marine > Unclassified | place: Antarctic Ocean: Davis Island wharf... | reverse complement strand
GCTTCTGCTATGTTTTGTGGTATCATTCATTACTTCACAGGTCATTTCGTTTTTGAGGTAGATGATCCTATTTTCACTTACTTTGAAACTATCTCAATTTTCACTCTCCCTGTATCTTTTGTCGCTATAATGGCAAACTATACTGCTTTTCAACGACTAATGCATGTAAAAAAAGCTCTTGATAAAAAAGATAGTAATGAATAAGTTACTCATACTCTTCATCTCTTTTTTACTACTAAGTTCCAATTCATTTAGTCAAAATGGACCTGAACGATTAAAAGTTTTTAAAAATAGAATCACTCCAGACGATCCAAATGTGCTTTTTTACATTCACAAAAATACCAATCCAAATGCGATTGTTTACGCATTAAATATAGATACTAATAATAAGATTAACTCCAAAGAGCCTATTAAAGTATTTTGGAGAAGGTACCAAGAAGATGGAAGAAAAAAGAAACTCGCTTGGCTAGAAAAAACCTTTGCTTTTGATTTTAAAGTAAAACCGTTTGAAGGTAAAGAAAACACATATATCTTTAGCTTAATTGCGATGAAAAACAAAAAACTTTACGCTACTCAAAATAAGAGTGGCAAACCTGTTGTTTTGATGACCATTGCAGGAAAAAAAGCTCTATTAGAAAAAATATACTTAATGGTAGATGACACCAAAAAGATACAAAGCGTATCTTCTATGGAACTCTTCGGTAAAGACCCTAAAACAGGTCAACTAATTTATGAAAAAATATTAAAGTAATACAGCTCATTAATCTACTCTTCATTTGGAGTATTATTAGTTGTTAAATTCTACTTTATAATCATTGTAATCATTATATTTGCCATCTTAAATTTTAACTTAAAACAAAAAATATGAGTCAAGATATTGCTAGTGCTGACGGGAAACTAGGTATTTTATTACCAGGTATGGGTGCTGTTGCGACAACTCTAATTGCAGGAGTTCTTGCTGTAAATAAAGGAATTTCTAAACCAATTGGTTCTACATCTCAAATGGGAACTATTAGAATTGGTAAAAGAACTGAAGATAATACTCCTTTAATTAAAGATTTTATTCCTTTAGCTGACTTACAAAAAGTTGAGTTTGGTGGTTGGGATTTATTTGAAGAAAATGTTTACGAATCAGCTAAACACGCTGGTGTTTTAGATAGATACCTTTTGGAGCAGTTAAAACCTGAACTAGAAGTTATCAAACCAATGAAAGCTGTTTTTGATAAAAAATACGTTACAAAATTAGAAGGAACTTACAAGAAAGAAGCTGCTAATAAGATGGAATTGGCAGAAATGCTAAGACAAGATATTAGAGATTTTAAAGCAGCTAAAAACTGTGATAGATTAGCAATGGTTTGGTGTGGATCTACAGAGATTTATATTTTAGAATCTGCTGTTCATCAAACAATTGAAAGTTTAGAAGAAGGAATGCGTAATAATGATGAAGATATACCTTCAAGTATGCTTTATGCTTATGCTGCGATTATGGAAGGAGTCCCTTACGCAAACGGAGCTCCAAATTTATCTGCTGATATTCCTGCATTAATTGAATTGGCTAAACAACAAAATGTGCCAATTTGTGGTAAAGATTTTAAAACTGGTCAAACATTAATGAAAACAATTTTGGCTCCAGGGTTAAAAACAAGATCATTAGGTATTTCTGGTTGGTTTTCTACTAACATTTTAGGAAATAGAGATGGTGAAGTTTTAGATGATCCTGCATCATTTAAAACGAAAGAAATGTCTAAACTAAGTGTTTTAGATTCTATTTTAGAGCCAGAAAAAAATCCAGATTTATACAAGGATTTATACCACAAAGTAAGAATCAACTATTACCCACCACATGGTGATAATAAAGAAGGTTGGGATAACTTAGACATCTTTGGATGGTTAGGTTACAAAATGCAAATTAAAGTGGATTTCTTGTGTAGAGATTCTATATTAGCTGCACCACTAGTTTTAGATTTAGCGATCTTTTTAGATTTAGCTTCTAGAGCAAATATGGGGGGAATTCAAGAGTGGTTATCTTTTTACTTTAAAGCACCACAAACACCAACTAAAGATATGCAACCATTGCATGATATCTTTAAACAAGAAATGAAATTAAAGAATACTTTACGTCATTTACAAGGTGAAGATTTAATTACTCATTTAGGACAAGATTACTAGGACTTGAATTTTAAATATTAATAAAAAGCTGTTAGTCTTAATGATTAACAGCTTTTTTTTAATTTTGCATAGTGAAAACAATTTATAAATTAACCGCAACAGCTCTTGGCGCAGGATACTCTCCTTTTGCACCAGGTACTATGGGAGCAATTGTAGGATGTTTAGCCTTATGGCTATTCGAAAAATACAATCTCATTTCTACAACTTCTACTCCCCTACTTTTTATTGGTTTAATAGTAGTGACTACAATACTTGGTATTATCGCAACAGATAAACTAGAGGCTGATTGGGGGAAAGATCCAAGTAAAGTTGTACTTGATGAAGTTGTTGGTATTTGGATTACCATGATGTTTGTTCCTCTTTCATTTTTAAATGTATTAATAGGATTTGGACTATTTCGTTTTTTCGATATTGCAAAACCTTTAGGCATCAGAAAATTAGAAAGTTTAAAAGGCGGTATTGGCGTGATGGCTGATGATATTTTGGCTGGAATTTATGCTAATATCGTTTTGCAAATAATTATTTACATTATAACTATTTCTTTTTAATAGTATGAGTAAAAAGGATTTTTGGTTATACAATCTTTTTCGTCATCAAGCTGCTGGCGTAGTTGCTACAACGGTTGATTTTGGAGCTACAATTATCCTAACAGAAACATTCTTAATATGGTATGGTTATTCTAATACAACAGGCGCTTTTTTAGGGGCTGTTGTCAATTTCTTTATTTCGAGTTTTTGGGCATTTAAAGGTTCTAAAAATAAACTAAAAAACCAAATGTATAAGTATGCCATAGTTTCTATTGGCAGCCTAATATTGAACACAGTGTTAGTTATTGTGCTAACCGATTCTGTTTTTCATTTTGATTATAGAGTTTCTAAATTTATTACTGCAATATTTATTGCTTGGTCCTATAGTTTTTTACTAATGAAGAAATACGTTTTTAAAAAATGACAATATTCTCAAATAAGCCTTGACTAACAGAATTCTGTTGAAAAGAAGACTCAATTCTCCATTAGAAGTCCTAACCATTACCTATTTTACATTACAAATTCAAACCTATGGCAATGCTTCGTCTATTTATTTTATGTTCATTTATATCTATCACACTTTTTTCTTGTTCAGAAAAAACTGATTATGATGACCCCATGAATAAAAAAATATTCCGATACAATGAGTCCGAAGGAATTACCTCGCTTGATCCGGCCTTTAGTAAGAATATTGAAAACATTTGGGCATGTAATCATCTTTATAATGGTTTAGTACAAATGGATAATGCGCTAAAGGTAGAGCCATCCATTGCAAAAAGTTGGGAAATTTCTGAAGACGGAAAAACCTATACTTTTCATCTGAGAAGCGATGTTAATTTCCACGATCATAAAGTATTTAAAGATGGAAAAGGAAGAGCTGTTAATGCGCATGATTTTGAATATAGCTTTAATCGGATTCTAGACAACAAACTAGCTTCACCTGGAGTTTGGATTTTTAATAATGTAGATTATATTGAGGAAAAAGGTTTTAAAGCTTTTAATGCAATTGATGATACCACTTTCATTATTTACTTAACCAATCCATTCCCTCCATTTCTAGGTATTTTAACTATGCAATACTGTACTGTTGTACCTCAAGAAATTGTTAAGCACTATAAATACGATTATAGAAATAATCCTATAGGAACTGGCCCTTTTAAATTTAAAATGTGGGATGAAGGAAACAAAATGGTACTACTAAAAAATGAAAATTATTTTGAGAAAGACCAAGCCGGAAATCAGCTCCCTTACTTAGATGCTGTTGCTATTACATTTATTAAGGATGAAGAAGTTGAATTCTTGAAATTTCTAAGTGAAGAAATTGATTTTATATCAGGAAGAGAAGGTGGAAACAAAGAAGAAATTTTTGATGCTGACGGATCATTAAAATCAAGTTATAAAAATAAAATAACGATGCTTACTCATCCTTATTTAAATACTGAATATCTAGGGATATTAATTGATGATGAATTGGAAATTGTAAAGATAAGTCCATTAAGTAAAAAACTAGTGCGACAAGCTATTAATTACGGTTTTGACAGAAAAAAAATGATTGCATTTTTAAGAAAGAATATTGGTACACCAGCCAGCGCAGGATTCATACCGAAAGGATTGCCTTCTTACAACCCTGAAATTGTTATAGGATATGATTACAATCCAGAAAAAGCAAAAGAACTATTAGCAGAAGCAGGGTTTCCAAATGGCGAAGGTATGCCACAGATAATACTCTATACAACCGCAAATTATGTTGATTTATGCGAATTTATTCAACACCAATTAAGTGAAATAGGAATTAGCGTAAAAGTTGACTTAACTCCAGCCGTAACACATAGAGAGTTAGTTGCTCGATCTAAACTTAACTTTTTCAGAAAATCATGGATTGCTGATTACCCAGATGGAGAAAACTATTTAGCACTATTTTACAGTAAGAACTTTGCTCCAAATGGTCCAAATTATACGCACTTCAAAAACAAGGAGTACGATAATTTGTATGAAATAGCGCAATCTGAAACAAACGACTCTATTCGCTACTTTTACTACCAAGAAATGGATAAGCTAATTATAGAAGAAGCACCCGTTGTAACACTTTATTACGATCAGGTTGTAAGACTAATTCAAAAAAACGTAAAAGGCTTAGGGATTAATCCAGTTAATCTTTTAACACTTAAAACAGTACAAAAAGAGGTTAATTAATAACCCCAGTAAAAGCTCTTGATACAACAAGTAAAGTCAGAATAAAACTAATAAAAAAAAATCCCGTTTTTCAACGAGATTCGATCAATATATTACACCAAGGTTTTGTCTTATAATATATTAGTCTTCTAATAAACCTCTACCCATTTTCTTTAAATCACCTTTACTTTTAAGCTCTAAAACAAGTTTATCTAAAACCCCATTTACAAATATTTTACTCTTAGGAGAACTATACCATTTTGATAGTTCAATATACTCATTAAGCGTAACTTTTATAGGTATTGATTTAAAGTGAATTAGTTCTGTTAATGCTAATTTCATCAAAAGAATATCAACCATAGCAATACGATCAACATCCCAGTTTTTAGTTTTATCAGAAATTAACTTACTATGTTCTTTATCATGTTTAACTGCTTTAGATAAAAGATCTCTTACAAACTTTTTATCCTCTTCAGCATCTCTGTAAAGTGGTAAAAGTTTTTCTGATAATGAAGATTTCTCATTGAATTTCTTAATGGTTTTGATCACCATACTCAACACAAAATCTATTTCATCTAAACCCCAAAAAATACTTTTATCTTCAATTTCAGATAATAATAATTCAAACTCAGGTATTATTTTTTTATACAGATCAACAACAAACTTTTTATCTTCGGCAAAAGAAGACTCTCCAATTGACATGTAATCCTTAAAAAATTTATGCTCTCTTACAAAAGCACTAAGTTTTATCATTAGCTCCTGATCTGAACTCCACGATATATTTTTATCGTTGATTTGCTTCTTTAAACTTCGATTTTCTGCAAAAAGAGCCAATACTTTATTTTCTACAAATTTTCTATTCGGATTTAAATCTTCATCAGTCGGAAGCTTTTTCTTCTTAGCTTCTTCCATTCTTAATTCAGACAAGTGCGTCAACTCTTGACCTAATGCTAAAAAGAATAAATACAAATCATGCATTCTTTCTAAACTTAGGAATGTTTCACTTTCTAATTTTTTCATATTTCTATCTTCCGACTGAAAATATGAATATAATGCTTGAAATGACTTAACTCTTAGGAACCTTCTACTTAACATACTTCTAACTCTTAAATCTAATTTCTCCCTTTTACCTTTGTAAAAGTTTATTTACAATGCTGCTTGAATTCTATTTTCAGCCATCTTATTAGCAATAGCATACGTGGGTATATTATTTGCTCTTGATCCGTTTATGATCTCTGCAGTAGTATCATAAATTTGTGCAGCTTTATCCATTGCCCATTCTGAAGTTCTTCCATCAACCTCTGCGAAACAATTAATTACACCTCCAGCATTTAGCATATAATCAGGTGCATAAATAATACCCTTATCCATCACAGCTTTCCCGTGTATTATTTCATTTTGCAATTGATTGTTGGCAGCACCTGCAATAATAGAACATTTTAATCTTTCTAATGTTGCATCATTTACTGTTGCTCCTAAAGCACATGGAGCATAAACATCTACATCCAAATCATAAATTTCATCCAAACCAACTATTGTTGATCCATATTTATCTGAAACTTCTTTTAAAGATGGTGCATGAATATCTGTTACAAATACTTTTGCTCCTTCATCAGTCAAATGCTTGATTAAGTATTGACCAACATGTCCTGCTCCTTGAACTGCTACTTTAATTCCTGCTAATGAATCTTTACCAAACTGCGCTTTTGCACATGCTTTCATACCAACATAAACACCATAAGCAGTTACTGGAGAAGGATCGCCACTTTTACCTGGCAATCCAGCTACATGATTTGTTTCTTTATTTACCCAAACCATATCGTGTGGTGAAATACCAACATCTTCTGCTGTAATATATTTTCCGCTTAGCGACTCAACAAATTTTCCGAATCGTCTAAATAATGCTTCATTTTTTTGAGTATAAGAATCTCCAATGATTACTGCTTTTCCTCCACCTAAATTTAATCCAGAAATAGAGTTTTTATAAGTCATTCCTCTTGACAACCTTAAAACATCAGTTATTGCATCTTCCTCATTTGCATAGTTCCACATTCTGGTTCCACCTAAAGAAGGTCCAAGCACAGTATTATGCACTGCAATAATAGCTTTTAAACCAGTTGCACGATCCTGACAAAAAAGTACTTGCTCGTGATCCATACCAACCATTCTTGATAATACATGATTATCATCTCTCGAAATTTCTTTAATTTCTAGTATGTCTTTCATTTTGATAGTTTTGTTGTTTTTAACCTTTAATTCTTTAAAGATAATTACTTTTGACTTTCAATATTTTGAATATCCTTAAATTAAAAAGGATTGCAAAGTTAATCTTTTAAGTGGGATTGTATAAATAATTTAACCAAGAAATATTGCTCATCCTTTTTAAGGATAACTTTAGAATGAAATCTTTAAAACACCTAAATAAATACCTGATTAAATACAGATACCGACTCCTCCTTGGTTTTCTGTTTATCATCCTGGCTAATTTTTTTAAAATTTTCCCGGCTCAACTTATCAGAGAGTCGCTTAACTTAATAAAGTATAAACTTGGAGGAAATGAACTAACAAGTTCTTCATTTCTTTCTGACTTCATTCAAAACATGTCTGTTAGTCAAATCGTTTTACTTTATGCTAGTATTATATTTATCATTGCTATCATTACTGGTATTTTCACTTTTTTTCAACGTCAAACAATTATAATCATGTCACGCTTGATTGAATTTGATCTTAAAAACGAAATCTTCAATCATTATCAAAAACTTGATGCTACCTTTTATAAAGAAAATAATACGGGAGATATTATGAACCGTATAAGTGATGATGTTTTAAAAACTAGAATGTATTTAGGTCCTGCAATTATGTATTCTTTTGGTCTTTTATCATTATTTGTAATGGTAGTGCCTGTCATGTTTTCTATCAACATAAAACTGTCCATTTACTCATTAGCTCCACTACCGATCCTCTCTATTATTATTTATTTAGTAAGCGCACGAATTAATAGACAAAGTGAAAAAGTGCAATCAAAATTATCTGATATTACTACAATCTCTCAAGAGAGCTATTCTGGAATTAGAATAGTAAAAACATATGTTAAGGAAAGTTTTTTCTCTTCTAAATTAGATTTAGAAAATGAAAATTACCGCCAATATTCAATGGATTTAGTAAAGACGAACTCTCTCTTTTTTCCTGTAATGATGTTATTGATTGGTTTAAGTACAATCTTTACTATATATATAGGCGGAACCTTATTAATTGAAGATGCTGCCAATCCCTTAATTCCTGAGAATGAAAAGATAAAAATTGGTGAAATATTATCCTTTGTAATCTATATAAACATGCTCACTTGGCCAGTTACAGCAATTGGTTGGGTTACTTCGATTATACAACGAGCAGCCGCTTCTCAAACAAGAATTAATGAGTTTTTAAACACGCATCCGAAAGTTCAGAACACGTGTAATGATGATCTTGATTTGAGTGGAAACATTACTTTTAAAAACGTTTCATTTACCTATCCTGAGTCTGGAATAAAAGCGTTAAAAAACATTTCATTCGAAATAGAAAAAGGGAAAACATTAGCTATTGTTGGAAAAACTGGGGCTGGAAAATCTTCTATCATTAATTTATTAATGAGAAACTACGATGTTGATTCAGGAGAAATATTAATTGGAAACAAAAATATAAACGACATCAACCTAAATCAATTAAGAGATAAAACTGGTATTGTTCCACAAGATGTATTCCTATTTTCTGATACTATAGAGAACAATATAGCCTTTGGTTATAAAAATGAGTTGCCAGACAAATCGATTATTGAGAAAGCTGCAAGAGATGCTGCAATTTATAGTAACATTATTGATTTACCAGGTGGGTTTAAAACTAAGATTGGAGAAAGAGGAGTTACGCTTTCTGGCGGACAAAAACAACGTATTTCTATTGCAAGGGCCATCATTAAAAATCCACAACTCTTAATTTTTGATGATTGTTTATCTGCAGTTGATACTGAAACGGAAGATGTAATCCTTAAGAACTTAAAAGTATTGATGAAGAACAAGTCTTCTATTATAATAAGCCATAGAGTTTCATCAGTGAAAAATGCTGATACTATATTAGTTTTAGATGAAGGTGGAATTATTGAACAGGGCACTCATGATGAACTATTAACATTAAAAGGTAGTTATCATGGAACATATCAGATACAACTTTTAGAGAAAGAAAATAAAAAATTAAAATAATTTCATCTTTTGAATTGCTAACTAATTATTAATTTATAAATTTGCAGCCCTTTAAAGGGGAAAATTAAACACAGGAAACAATGGACGCGATTAAATTTGTAGAAAACGAACTATCATCAATTAGTGATTTACCATCTTTTAAAGCTGGAGATACAATTATTGTATATTATAAAATTACAGAGGGGAGTAAAGAAAGAACTCAGCATTTTCAAGGAACTGTTTTACAGAGAAGAAATCCTGGTGCTAATGAAACTTTCACTATTAGAAAAATATCTGGTGGTGTCGGTGTAGAAAGAATTTTTCCATTAGCTTCTCCTTCAATTGAAAAAATTGAAATCATCAAGCATGGTGCTGTAAGGAGAGCTAGAATTTTCTACTTAAGAGAAAGAACTGGTAAATCTGCTAGAATTAAAGAGAAAAGATTTATAAAGAAATAAATCGATATAATATTCTGTTAATTAATTAGAGTCCCGAATTTTATTTGGGACTTTTTTTATTCGAAATTCTCTGCACAAATAACGCGTAAAGATTGACTAACAAATGTATTCTGTCGATAAATTTTACCTTGGATTTTAAGTACTACTACTAATGTTTTAATTAAAAAAAGATGGGTAAATTTGACGACCTATCAAACTAAAACTTTAAAGGTATGAGGCAATTAAAAATTACCAAGTCTATTACAAATCGTGATAGTGCATCTTTAGACAAGTACTTACAAGAAATTGGTAGAGAAGATTTAATTACCGCTGAAGACGAAGTTGAATTAGCTCAGAAAATTAAACAAGGTGACACAAAAGCACTAGATAAATTAGTAAAAGCAAATCTTCGTTTTGTTGTCTCTGTATCAAAACAGTACCAAAACCAAGGCTTAACACTTCCTGATTTAATTAATGAAGGAAATTTAGGACTAATTAAAGCTGCACAACGATTTGATGAAACTCGTGGATTTAAATTTATTTCTTATGCAGTTTGGTGGATTCGTCAATCTATATTACAAGCAATAGCTGAACAGTCTCGTATTGTAAGGCTACCTTTAAACCAGGTAGGTTCTTTAAACAGAATTAATAAAATGTTTTCTAAACTAGAACAAGAGTTTGAAAGAGCTCCTTCTCCAGAAGAAATTGCTAGTAGTTTAGATATTGAAGAAGACAAAGTAAATGAAGCTCAAAAAATATCAGGAAGACATGTTTCTGTTGACGCTCCTTTTAGAGAAGGTGAAGATGGAACATTATTGGATGTATTATCAAATGAGAACTCTCCAAATTCAGATATTACCTTAATGAATGAATCTCTTCAACAAGAGATTAAACGTTCATTATCGACCCTAACAGATAGAGAAAAAGATGTTATCATCTTATTTTTTGGAATAGGAATCCCTCACCCACTTTCGTTAGAAGAAATTGGTGAAAAATTTGGATTAACAAGAGAACGTGTTAGACAGATTAAAGAAAAAGGTGTAAGAAGATTAAGACATGCATCAAGAAGTAAATTATTAAAGTCATATTTAGGATAAAACCACATGGAAGTGTTAGACAACAAAGCAGCTTACGAAAACAAATTAAATGAATACGTTGGTGATGAGAAATCAACAGTAAATCTAATTAGTTCAATAGGTCATTTAATGTATGAGAAATCTATCGAATTAGTATTATTTAGAAATCCATTAGTCGATAAAGGAATTTCAGAAATTTTAAAACTTCATAAGAAAGCAAAAACAATTACATCTAACCCTGTTAGTATAGATGATACAGCGAGTTTAGCAGCTGAATTAGTAAATTTAAATATTGCTCCTTCTAAATTAGATATTGGGAAATTAGCTCACGAATGGAACGCTGAAAAATCAAAATTCAGTTCTAAAGCTGACTTTTTATCTAATAAATTGGCTGATTTCAACAACTCTGACGATCATAATATAACTCCAAAAGATGTTGTTCTTTATGGTTTTGGAAGAATTGGAAGATTAGCAGCAAGAGAGTTAGTGAAACAAGCTGGAAAAGGTCAACAATTAAGATTAAGAGCAATTGTTACACGAAGCGTAACTGAAGATACAATTGTTAAAAGAGCAGCTCTTTTAACAAATGATTCTGTTCACGGAGAATTTAACGGTAACGTTGAAGCTGATATTGAAAACAAAGCATTAATTATTAATGGACAAATTGTTAAATTAATTGAAGCTAAAAATCCTGAAGACATTGATTATACAGCATATGGAATTAATGATGCTTTAGTTATCGATAATACGGGAGTCTTTTCAAATAAAGAAGCTTTAGGAAGACATCTGCAAGCAAAAGGAGTTAGCAAAGTATTGTTAACTGCACCTGGAAAAGAAATTCCGAATATCGTTTATGGAATTAATGAAGGTGACTTAGATTTAGAAAAAGAAGATATCTTTTCTGCAGCATCTTGTACAACAAATGCTATTGCACCTATTTTATATACTATTGAAAATACTTTAGGTGTTATAAAAGGGCATATTGAAACTGTTCATGCATATACAAATGATCAGAACTTATTAGATAATATGCATAAGAAACCTCGTAGAGGTCGTTCTGCTGCTATCAACATGGTAATTACTTCTACTGGAGCAGGAAATGCTGTTACAAAAGTGGTGCCTAGTTTAAAAGATAAATTAACAGCAAACGCTGTTAGGGTTCCTACTCCAAATGGTTCTTTAGCTATCTTAAACTTAAATGTTGACAAAGAAACTTCTGTTGAACAGGTTAATGAAATAATAAGAAAAGCAGCTTTAGAAGGTGCTTTAGTTAATCAGATTAAATACGAGAATGATCCAGAATTAGTATCTAATGATATTATCGGGAATATCTGTTGTTCAGTATTTGATAGTAACGCTACAATCGTTTCTAATGATAAAAAGAACGTTGTTCTTTATGTTTGGTATGACAATGAATTTGGTTACACGAAACAAGTTATTAGATTAGCAAAATATATTGCTAAAGTGAGAAGATTAATTTATTACTAGATTTTAATAACATTATTTAAAAGCTCATCTGTCAATGACCGATGAGCTTTTTATTACATTATAAAATGACTGCACAAAAAAAAGATTCACGCCTAACCAACATTATAAAAGATCTTTCATCAACTGATGAGAAAAAGATTTTTACAGGATTGAAACAATTACGGTCACATGGAAAAAAAGAAGCCATAATACCATTAATTGAATTGTTATCCACAACGAACAATCAAGAGATTAAAACTGAAATATCTGCCTTATTATTCGACCTAAAAGATCAAACTGTTGTAGAGGAATTAATAGATGCAATTGAAAGCAACAACTATCAAGCTGAAATGGCTACACTTATATCCATCTTTTGGCAATCATCATTAGATAGTAGTGATAACATTACATCTATTGTTAAACAAGCTATAAAGAGTGATTACCTAGTTGCAATTGAAGTATTAAGTGTTATTGATAATTATGATACAACATTTCAAGAAAGTGAAATTGAAGATTTGAAATTTGATTTAGATGAAGCGATAGAAGAAGATGACTCTGAAAAGCGCAATTTATTAATTACAATAAGAATGGCTTTAGACGCATTAAACTTAGAATTTTAATTTAAAATTATATTTAAAAAAAACAGCTATCCGAAACGGTCGCTGTTATTTTTTGAATACTAAATGATCAGTCAATAAAATTAAGCGTTGGAACGATAATTTTTATCTTCACCCTAAAAACGATTTATCTTATTTAATAAAAAACAATTTTAATTTTAGTTAAATTTGTTATTACAAACTCAATTCTATGAACAAACTCAAAATATTAACTTTGGTCTTCTTAATCCCTATTAGCCAACTAGGGTTTTCTCAATATATACCTAGTGAAGGAAGTAAGAAATTTGATGCGCTACTTCAGCTTATCAACTATGCGTATGTTGATACTACCAACGAAACCGATTTAGTAGAAAATGCTGTTGTTGCTGTACTTAAAGAATTAGATCCTCACTCTGTTTATATTCCGAAAGAGGAATTAAATAAAATGAATGAACCTTTGGTAGGTAATTTTGAAGGGATTGGAATACAATTCAATATCTTCCATGACACATTATTAGTTGTCTCGCCTATTTCTGGAGGACCTTCAGAAAAAGTTGGTTTACAAGCTGGCGATAAAATTATTGAGATTGAAGGAGAGAACATTGCAGGTATTGGACTCCAAAATAGCGATGTTCAAAAAAAATTAAGAGGTGATAAAGGAACTAAAGTGAACCTTGGAATAAAACGTAGAAATAACAATACATTATTGAACTTTACAATTACAAGAGATAAAATTCCAATTTTTAGTGTTGATGCAAGTTATATGGCAACGCCTCAAATTGGATATATTAAGGTTAATCGCTTTGCAAAAAACACAACCAATGAATTTAAGGATGGTCTATCTAAGCTAAAGGCTCAAAACATGCAACACTTAATCCTTGATTTGAGAGGAAATGGTGGGGGTTATTTAAGAACGGCTATACAATTGGCTGATGAATTCATTGGGGATAAAAAGCTAATTGTTTACACCGAAGGAGCTAAAAAGCCTAAACAAGAATATTACACAACTACTAGAGGTGGTTTTGAACAAGGGAAATTAGTTTTATTAATTGATGAAGGTTCAGCATCTGCATCTGAAATTGTTAGTGGTGCTATACAAGACTATGATAGAGGATTAATAATAGGAAGACGGTCTTTTGGAAAAGGTTTAGTTCAAAAACCCTTTACTCTTCCTGATGGGTCTGCTATTAGACTGACAGTTGCGAGATACCACACTCCTTCTGGAAGATGTATACAACGTCCATACGATGAAGGAAAAGAAGAGTATTACAAAGAGTTTTCAAGACGCTTTAAGAATGGTGAATACATGAACGAAGATAGTATTGCATTTCCTGATTCCTTAAAATTTAAAACATTAAATAGCAAAAGAACTGTATATGGTGGAGGTGGTATTATGCCAGATGTTTTTGTTCCAATTGACACAACTCAGTCTTCAGTGTATTTCGAAAAAGTAGTTCGTTCTGGTTTATTAAATGAATATATTTTAACGTATATGGATTCTCATAGAAAAGAATTAAATGAAAAATATAAAGATGTACTAAGTTTTAAAAACTCGTTTAATGCTGAAGATGAAATTTTAAATGATTTTGTTGAGTATGCAGCTAAAAATGAAATTGAAAAAAATGAAGAAGAAATTAATACTTCAAAAAAAGTGTTGACAATTAGATTAAAAGCCTTAATTGCTCGAAACTTATGGGATACTTCAGCATATTATCAAATTGCCAACGACTTGAACTATTCTTACCTAAAAGCAATTGAAGAAATAAACAAAAACACTTTTAAAAAGGAAAAATTAGTATATAAATAAGATTTGTATTTTTACACCACACTTAAATTAAAAAGATGAAAGAGAATATTAAACTAGGATTATTAGGAGTCATAGCATTAACACTTATTGTAAATACTTTTTTTATTGATGATGCACCTCAAAGAAAAAGCGCTCCAGAAAACTATGTTGCGCCACAAAGCAATATTGCAACTACTCCTACAGCAACACCTTTACAAACAAATGCTTCAACAGCAATCACTCCCCCAACACCTCCAGCTCAACTTTCTGTAGGAAGAGCTAAAACGGATGTTGCTTTTACTGAAATGAACCATAATTTTGGAAAAATTCAACAAGATTCTAAAAATACAAAAACATTTAAATTTACAAATACTGGTTCTGAACCATTAATCATTGAAGATGCTAAAGGTTCTTGTGGCTGTACAGTTCCTTCTTACCCAAGAGAGCCTATTAAACCAGGTGAAACCGGAGAGATTGAAATAGTTTATAGCCCAGGAAAACAACAAGGAAGTCAAAATAAAACAATTACAATTACAGCAAACACCAACCCTATTTCAACTACTTTAAATATATCCGCTAATGTGGAAGTAGTTAAGTAGATTAAACTTAAAATAAAAAAAGAGGCATTCAAATGAATGCCTCTTTTTTTTATTCCATTTTCCGATAATAATAGAGTGTATGATCTATCAATTCTGGATGAAAGATCTCAATCAAATCTTTTAACACCAAATGGGGATTTATAACTCCAGATTCCCAATAGTCATTTCCTCCTTTATCATTTAGCTGATTATCATTGTTGTATAACTGTTGTTTTTTAACCGCTAAAAAACTCTTGAAGTTTTCATCAAAATCAGTTACAGCACTAATACTATTATAACTATTTTGATTTAACCAATAATCAGCTTCAAATGCTTCATCAATTATAATTTCTTTCGATTTTACTAAGCTAGATTTCTCCTCATTATTTAACCACAAATATTCTGCACCTGCATCTTTAAACAGTTTTACTTGGAAAGACTTAGCCCCAGGAACATACCAAGAACCACTCCACGGCATTCCTGTAAAAACGGTTGGCTTTTTCTTGATATTTGTCGTAAGATTTAACAATTCTAAATACTCCTTTTCAACCGTATTAAATATAGAATCGGCATGTTTACTCACATTATAAAATGCAGCTACAAATTTAATCCACTCTGCTTTTCCCAATGGATGTGTCTCCATATATTCAGAATTCAATACTACTTGTAAGCCCAACTCTTTCATTTTTTTTATAGATCCATTTGATGCTGAATTAATCCCGTAAGCCATTACAATATCAGGTATGTTTTCTATTAATATTTCATAATTAATATGTTGATCCTGTCCAATTTCCTTAATGCCATGATTTGCTATTTTAGCATTGATCTTAAGACTACTAACGTAATCGCAACCCGAAATACCAACTATAGAATTCTCTACTCCTAAAGCTTCTAAAAAAGCAACATGGGTCAAACTCAGACAGGCAATTGTTTCGATAGGAACTTTCACAAAAGTAGCTTCTGAAATGTTTTTCGGCTTTTCATTCTCGTACAACACATACGTATACGTTTCACCTACATTTTTCCACGCTTCATTTATTGTAACAATCTTATAATCTTCGAAACTTTTAATTGTAAATCCTTTAGCATATTTAACACTTTTTTCTAAAGAAACTTCACCTACAACTCTTGTTGTATTATTATTCGTATCAGTATTACATCCTAATAAAAAGAAAAGAGCAGACATTAAAATCAATTTATCAACACATCCAAAATAGCTGGAACTACAGTCTCGATAAAGCATGTTTTTTATTATATTTTTTTTTAGCATATAATTTTTCTGAAAAGAGATGTTAGTTAGAAATAATAGAGTAATATAAACACTAATACATAAATGGAAATAGAATTAGTAATAGCTGTAAAAGATTCTTTAGTCAATAGATTCTTTATCCCAAAGAGATTGAGTAATGTTTTTTCCATTTTTTAGAAAATAACTACCTCCCCACTTATAAAAAACTCTCTCATAAACATCTACATGACTCCCTGTAACCTTAGTTCTTTTAATAACAATTGAGCTTCCCGACTCTAGAGTTTCTTCTGTAATTCCTTGTGAATATTTGTTTGCTAACGCTTCATTTTCACTCGATTTATTTTCACCTTTATACACATCATTTAAGGTGGAACTAGCTAATAATATTTTGTCTCTCTCAAGAAATTTCATGTCCGCTAAAAAATTATTATTTAACTCTTGTGCTTCTTTTAATTTCAAATGAAATGCTTCATATCTCTTCTTCTGAGCAATTGTTGTTTCACCTAACTTGTTTTTTTCTTTTGTTAATTCAGAATTAGATACTTCCCTTCTTTGGTTTGCTACTTGCTGATATGCGACATCTTGTTTATTAACTTTATTCCTGAAATCATCAACTTTTTCGGCATTCTTAGAATACCTCTTACCCTGTTTTTTTAAATTTTTTCGAGATTCGTCATAAACCCTATTTATTTCCTTTTTATTAACCTGTCTATCTTCCTCAGCACTCTTTAACCTTTTAGTTTCTAAAGCATTCAATTCTTCTTTAAACGAAGCTATTTTAACAACATTATCTTCATACGATTCTATTCGTTCTAATTTCATGTTATTCATATCTTCTGCTACTCGTTTAATATCATCCTTGTTTTGATTAGTTCTTCCAATTGAGGCTCTTAATCTAGCCTCTTCTTGCTTAGTAATATTTGATTTAAAGTCTGAAAAATCCACTTCCTTCTCTTTTCTCATATTTCGGCTCCTTCTTTTACTTTTTTCTGAATCACTTGCTACTTGATCTATCTCTTTTCTATTACCAGCTCTTAATTCCTCAGATTGTTCTTTCAATATAAGATCTCCTTCCACCAAATTATCAACATATATATAGTGTGCTTTAGTTTTATCAATATTTAATTCATCTTGTTTCTTTAAAAATTCTTTTTCTTGTACTGTGTATTTTTCAAACTCATTATTTGCAATAACTGTTCTCTCGACTCCAGCAGTAATTCGTATTGTTTCTTGATGATTATAAGCTAGTTTATCTTTTTCTAACCTCTTTTCGTTTTCATCAATTGATTTGCCCATCATCAACGCCATTCTTTTCTCTATTTCCCTTTCATTATCATCATTAATACTAACCCTATCTCCTATGTTCGTATTATTCACTATAATTTCTTCTACTGGCTTTAAATTTATTAAGTCATTAATTTGGGACAATTTATCTTTAGGGTATTGTTCTGAAGGAAAGAGACCTAAAGCCTGATTATATTTGTTTTTAGCTTTTCCATAATCCTTTAATCGAAAGAATCTATCCGCATTATAGATTATTTTATTGTATTCAGCTCTCTTCTTTTTTTCAACTTGTGCATTCTCACTATTAGCCCTTTCCTCTGCTAATAATTTATTAATCTCATTCACCTTTTCTTTTGGATAAGATTCTCTTGGTTTAATTTCTATTGCTTGTTTATAATTAGACAATGCACTCCTAAACTGTTTACTTGAGAACTGATCATCACTCTTCTGAATAAGGCTTGCATAAGCTTCTTCTTTTTGTTTTTGAGCATTATTCTTTAACGTAATTTCAGACTCTTTAGCAGCAATATCACTAAAAATTCGTTCTATTTCAGCTAACTGATCTCTGGGATAAGGCTCACTACTTTTTAAGTTCAATGCTTGTTGATACTTCGGTTTAGCTGCATTGTAATTCTTACCTAAAAAAGCCGCATCAGCTTGAGCAATCATCTTTTTATAATTCTCTTCTAATTGCTTTTTTGCTAAAGCAGCATTTCTACTATTTGCTTTAAGTCCGGAAAGAATACCCGTAATTTCTTTTAGCTTATCTTTTGGATATTGTTCTTCTGAAAATACACCCAAAGCTTGATTGTATTTCGATTTTGCGCCTTCATATTTTTCCTTTCGAAACTCTCCATCAGCCTCAGCAATTAATGCATCAAAATATTCTTTTTTCTTTCTTTTCGATTCAGCTGCCAAGGCATATTCAGTTCTCCTTTTCGCAAGAACAATTTCAATTTCAGCTAATTTATCTTTCGGATATTGTTCACTTGGCTTAATAGCTATAGCCTCGTTATACTTCCCTTTTGCTGTATCAAAACTCTTTGCTGTAAAAGATTTGTCTGCCAAATTAATCGCCTGATTATACTTCATTTCCTTTTGTGAAGCAGCTAAATTTGCAGCATCTCCTGCAGATTTGTTTTTTGCTATCTCAGCCAATACGCCTTCTATTTCAGCCAACTTATCTTTTGGATATTGTTCACTTGGCTTAATAGATATAGCCTCATTATACTTCCCTTTTGCTGTATCAAAACTCTTTGCTGTAAAAGATTTGTCTGCCAAATTAATCGCCTGATTATACTTCACTTCCTTTTGTGAAGCAGCTAAATTTTCAGCATCCCTTGCAGATTTGTTTTTTGCTATCTCAGCCAATACACCTTCTATTTCAGCCAACTTATCTTTTGGATATTGTTCTGTGGATTTTATACCTAAAGCAGTATTATACATAGCTTTTGCTCCAGTGTAATCTTTACTCCCTAACATTTTATCTGCCGATGCAATTAAGCCTTGGTATTTTGCTTCTTTTGCTTTTCCTGCTGCTTCCTTCAATCTTAACTTATCAGAAATATCTCCTAATTGAAATTCGGGGTATGTTTCTTTTGGGAAAATTTTTGCTGCTTTTTCATATAAAGGTTTTGCCACTTCGTACTTTCCAGTATTAAATGCTTTATCAGCAGAAATTATAGCCTCATTATATGATTTCTGTTTTAACTTTTTGGCTTCCGCCTCGGCTCTTAAACGTGCTGCCAATTCCTTTTTCAAACGGTCTAATTGAGCTTTTATAGAATTCGTATAAGCAATATCAAACTCCATAGTCCCAAATTTAGGTTCAAATGCTATTTTCCCAATTGGCCTATCAAGAATAGAAACATCTAATCCCTCCTTTTTTTCGAAAAGACTAACCGAAAAAGGAATTTCAAATCCGAATTTGGAATCTTCTGCCGGAACATTTTTAGTGCTTACTTCTATACGTTTAGTAACATGCCTAGGTTTAGAGACCTCAATTATATAAACTGCTTCAGGTAACAAAGATATCTCAAACTTTCCTTTAGCATCAGCAGTGATAGTTTTCCATACGGCTCCATTTCTTTTTACAGTAATATTAGCCCCTACCATTCTCTTGTTATCCTCTTCCTTATTTACAGAACCAACGACATCAGCCGTCCACTGAGCCATAGAAACATTAGATTGCAACAATAAGAGACTTATCATTACAACGGCTAAAAATTTATATGTAAGTACTTTTCTCACTCCTATATTAAGCTGACTAACAAATATCACAATTCCATTTCTAATTCTAATGCTAAATTAGTAGATTCTTTCATTATTAACTGATTAGATTACCTTTTAATGTTTATAATCTAAAATGAGTTTGCAAGAGCAATAAAATCAGTAGCGTTTAGTGATGCTCCACCTATCAACCCTCCATCTACATCAGGATTTGAAAATAACTCTTTTGCATTACTTGGCTTACAACTACCGCCATAAAGTATTGAAATATCATTCGCTATATTTTCTCCGTATTTAGCAACTAATAGTTTTCTAATAAAATGGTGCATTTCTTGCGCCTGATCAGAACTTGCAGTAACACCTGTACCAATTGCCCAAAAAGGTTCATAGGCTATAACACAAGTTAAAATTTGAGCTGAGTCTAAATGAAATAGCCCTTCATTTAATTGTGTTTCAATTAAGTTAAAATGATTCTCTTTCTCTCTTTCTTCCAACACCTCTCCACAACAAAAAATGGGCGTTAAATTGTTCTTTAACAACTTGTTTGTTTTTTCTGCTAAAACGGCATTCGTTTCATTAAAATAGGCTCTTCTTTCTGAATGACCAACCAAAACATACTCCACTCCTATTGACTTAATCATAGCCGCAGAAAGTTCTCCTGTATAAGCTCCAGATTCATATTGTGATGAATTTTGAACACCTACTCCAACATTACTATCTGAAGAAATCTCTTCTATTTCAGCTGCAAAAATTGCAGGAGGTATTACAATTAATTGAACAGCATCATTGTAAGATGCTTCAATTATTCCGGTAATTAACTCAATCGCTTCTGAATGAGTTTTATTCATTTTCCAATTTCCTGCTACTATCTGTTTTCTCATTATAATTCTATTTAACCCTTACTCTTGGATCGAGTAAACCGTAAGTTATATCTACTAAAATATTTATCATTACAAAAATGGATGCTGTTAACAATACACCTCCCATTACTATTGGCAAATCAAATCGTTGTAAGGCATCAAACAATACCCAACCAATACCTTTCCAACCATAAATCCACTCTACAAACAAAGCTCCAGCTAACAAACTGGCAAACATTCCAGATATAGCTGTAGTTACCGGATTTAATGCATTTTTTAATGCATGCTTTATTATTACCGCACTAAACTTCAATCCTTTTGCCCGTGCAGTTCTAATATAATCTTGAGACATCACATCCAACATAGAGCTTCTTGTTAATTGCATTATTGCAGAAACTGGTCTTACTCCCAATGTTAAAGCTGGAAGAATTAAGTTTTGCAAACGAATCATTTCTCCGTTTCCTAAATCATCATAAACAAACAAACTACCCGTCATATTAAAGCCTGTGTAATCAGACAATACATAACCAAATAGCCACGAGAGAATAATTGCTGAATAAAATGAAGGAACTGACATTCCTAATACTGAGACAAACAATAATAATCTATCTACCCAAGAGTCCTTTCTTAAGGCTGAGATTATACCAAATAAAACGCCTAATATAGATGCTATAATTATTGATGCTAATGCTAAAACTGCAGTTTCTAACATGTAATCCATCAATGTTTCGGAAACCTTTCTTTTTGTAGTGTAAGACCGTCTTAAATAAGGTGTTTTTATTACAGTTACACTTGAAGTTCCATAGTTAAAAAGCTCTGCATAATCATACTTTTCTT
>Ga0307998_1000533_pt1 | contig 21497 bp, 20 predicted proteins | sample Davwhametageno37_FD_203147 | JGI IMG/M metagenome (GOLD analysis project Ga0307998, IMG submission 203147) | Marine microbial communities from Davis Island wharf, Antarctic Ocean - #37 | ecosystem: Environmental > Aquatic > Marine > Unclassified | place: Antarctic Ocean: Davis Island wharf... | reverse complement strand
TACAGGAAGAGTTCTTAGATCTCTATAAATCCATACAAAAATCGTTTGCACGATTTTGATTATCCAGAAAATTCAATGCAAGGATATGAGGAGATGAAAGAGAATCAGAAAATGACTTTTAAAGGTGTATTTAATGTAAAAAACAATAAAGAGCCCTCTATGGTTAATGTTATTAATTTTCAGGGGAAATTAAACCTGAGATAATTACTTTACCTAAACCATTTAGTTAGTGCAAATGTTTAGGGCATATTGATATTTTCAATATGCCCTAATTTTATTTAAATAGCTTATTTAGTTTGATCAAAAGTAATCCCTAATGCTTTCTCAAAATATCTTAATTGTTTTAATTCATGAGAATTAACAAAACTTAAAGAAATTCCTTTTTTACCCGCACGAGCAGTTCTTCCACTTCTGTGTGTATAATACTCCTCTTGATCAGGTAATTGGTAATGTGCAACAAAAGATAGTTCCGCAACATCAATTCCTCTAGCAGCAATATCAGTAGCAACTAACACTTGTAAGCTTTCATTTTTAAAAGCACGCATAGCTTTATCTCTTTCTTTTTGAGTTAAATCGCCATGTATACAATCTACAGCAACATTTTTAGCTTGTAGTTGTTTGGTTAATTTTTGAGTAGCAGCTTTTGTTTTACTAAAAATGATTCCTCGATCTTCACCTTGTTTATTTAAAAACTTAATAATCTCATTCAACTTTTCAATATCATCACAAATGATGTATTGATGGTTAATGTTTTTATTGACAACATCTTTTTGACTAATCTCAATTCTATAGGCATCTTCAGACATATTCTCGTTAATAATCTGCTTAATACCATGTGGTATTGTTGCAGAAAACAACCATGTTTGTTCAGACTTTGGAGTGAATTTTAAGATTTGATCTAATTCCGCTTTGAAACCCATACTTAGCATTTCATCCGCCTCATCAAGTATCACTGTTTTTACATTTCGTAAATCAACTACTTGTCTATTAACAAGATCAATCAATCTACCAGGAGTAGCAACAATAATATGAGTAGGTCTACTTAAGTTTCTTATTTGAATATCAATCTTTTCACCACCATAAACAGCTTCCACAAATATTTTGTGTGTGTATTTGGTATATTTAAAAAGCTGTTTAGCTACTTGCTGCCCAAGTTCTCTTGTCGGACATAAAATGATTCCTTGAACTACTTTGTTCTTAGGGTCAATATTTTGTAACAACGGTAAACCATATGCCGCTGTTTTACCAGTTCCAGTATTTGCTTGCCCAACTAAATCAGTCTTCGTTTTAAGTAATAGTGGGATTGTTTCACTTTGTATAGCAGTAGGAGTAATAATATTCAATTCATTTAATCCTTTAATAAAATCGTCATTTACTCCTAAATCTTTAAAATTTCCCAAAACAGTGTGTTTTTTTATTGTTTATTTATTTGTTGTTCTTCTTGTTGAATTGTTGCTTCTGTTTCCAGAGCCACTATTCTTGTTTTTCCCCCAATTACCTCCGCTAGTCTTATTTCTTGGTTTTCTTGATGAGTGGTTCTGTGGTCTTTTTTCTTTAGGATCTTCTTTAGGAGCAGCACCTTGTTCAAATCCTTCAATAACTCCAGTTGGAATTTTTTGTTTTAATAACTTTTCAATATCTCTAAGATATACTGCTTCATCATGAGAAACTAAAGAGATTGCAATTCCGTTTGCACCAGCTCTTCCTGTTCTTCCAATTCTGTGTACATAATCTTCAGGAACATTAGGAAGCTCAAAGTTTACTACATGTGGTAATAAAGGAATATCAATTCCTCTGGCAGCGATATCCGTAGCAACTAAAACACGAATTTCTCCAGCTTTAAAACCAGCCAAAGCTTTTGTTCTAGCACCTTGTGTTTTATTTCCGTGAATTGCAGCAGCTGTAATTCCAGCACTTTGCATTTTTTCACAAAGTTTATTAGCTCCGTGTTTTGTTCTTGTAAAAACAAGCACTTGTTGCCAATCGCCTTCCTTAATCATTTGAATAATGATAGCACGCTTCTTAACCTTATCAACGTGGTATATTTTCTGATTAACTTTTTCTGCAGTAGTATTTTCTGGTGTTGCCTCAACCAATACAGGATTGTCTAAAAATCCACCAGCCAATCTTTTGATGTCCTTAGAAAACGTAGCAGAAAATAATAGATTCTGTCTTTTCTCTGGAACTAATGCTAATACTTTTTTGATGTCTCTTAAGAAACCCATGTCTAACATTCTATCAGCTTCATCTAAAACCAAAATCTCAACATCTTTTAATGAGATATAACCTTGATCTATTAGGTCTAAGAGTCTACCAGGTGTTGCAATTAAAACATCAACACCATTTCTTAATGTATTTACTTGTGGTCCTTGTTTAACACCACCAAAAATTACGGTTGATTTAATTTTCAAGAATGTACTATATTCTCTAACGTTTTCTAAAATTTGAGCAGCTAATTCTCTTGTAGGAGTTAGTACTAATGCTCTAATTGGTCTTTTCTGTGGAGTTTGTTCTCCCGATAAAATTTGTAGAAGAGGTAGTGTGAAACCAGCCGTTTTACCCGTACCTGTTTGTGCAGATGCTAAAATATCTTTTCCTTGTAATATAATAGGAATACATTTTTCTTGTATTGGAGATGGGGTAGTGTACCCTTTTTTAGCAATAGCTTTTAATAGTGGATCTGATAATCCGAGTGATTCAAATGACATATAAATTGTTTGTGAAACGAGCGTGATAAACCTTGTTTTCAAGGTAGATAATTCTATTAGCGAGTTTCATGTAACATTAATTAAATTAAGAGGTTACATAAAATGGCAATTTATAATCCCATTTCTTATTAGCTGTAAAGGTAGGAGTAATTTTTACTAATCAAGCCGAATGGAAAATTTCTTTAAAAATGATGAGCATAAAATAAATTTTATGTATTTTTGAAACAAATATTAATTAATAACAAACATAATGAACAAAGGAACAGTAAAATTCTTCAATGAAACAAAAGGTTTTGGATTTATTTCAGAAGAAGGAGCAGACAAAGATCATTTCGTACACGTATCTGGTTTAATTGACGAAATTAACGAAGGTGACGAAGTAGAATTTGAATTAGAAGAAGGTAGAAAAGGATTAAATGCGGTAAACGTAAAAGTTGTAGCGTAATAACATATACTTCAAGATAAAGCCTCCCGAATTAATTCGGGAGGCTTTTTTTATTGTTAAAAACGAGTTAATTACTTTTTGTATAAAGAGAGTAATTATAAGACTTGATTTTTTTATTTTTACATAAAATTTATATAGACTATGCAAACTGACGCGATAAGAGAAACAAATTTTAATTTCCCAGGTCAATCAAAGTATTACAAGGGAAAGGTAAGAGAAGTTTATACTATAAATGAAGAACTATTAGTAATGATAGTTTCTGATAGAATTTCAGCATTTGATGTTGTTTTGCCAAAGGCTATTCCTTTTAAAGGACAGGTGTTAAATCAAATAGCAGCTAAGTTTTTAAGCGCTACTGAAGATATCGTTCAAAACTGGGTGTTAGATGTGCCAGATCCAAGTGTAACTATTGGAAAAATGTGTGAACCATTTAAAGTTGAAATGGTAATCAGAGGTTATTTATCTGGTCATGCTTGGAGAGAGTATAAGGACGGGAAAAGAATACTGTGTGGTGTTGCAATGCCTGATGGTATGAAGGAAAACGATAAGTTTCCTGAACCTATTTTAACTCCAACAACAAAAGAGGATGTTGGACATGATGAAGATATTAGTAGAGAAGAAATTTTAGAGCAAGAAATAGTTTCTGAAGTTGATTATGTAGCGTTAGAGGATTATACAAGAAGAATTTTTCAAAGAGGAACAGAAATAGCTGCTGAAAAAGGATTGATTTTAGTGGATACTAAATATGAGTTTGGAAAAGTTGGAGATGAGATTTACTTAATTGATGAAATCCATACACCAGATTCTTCTCGTTATTTTTATACTGAAGGATATCAAGCAAGACAAGATGCTGGAGAAAAACAAAAGCAATTGTCTAAAGAATTTGTTCGTCAATGGTTAATCGAAAATGGATTCCAAGGATTAGAAGGCCAAGTGATACCTGAAATGTCTGATGAATTTATTAACGAAGTTTCTGAAAGATATATTGAATTGTATGAGCTTATTACAGGAGATAAGTTTGTGAAATCGGATGTTTCTGATGTGTTAAAACGTGTTGAGAATAACATTATTAATGCAATTAGAGAAGAGATTTAATTGTTTTTTGAGGAGAAGGGTATCACATTTTCTTAAAAATAATCTATTTAGATGTATATACATCTAATGTTTTTGTATATATTTGAAATATAGAATAAATTTTATGCGATTAGAAGAGGAATTACAACAGAGTGGGTTTCAATCAGAATACCAAAAAGCATTGTTAAATATACTATTTACAAGTAATTGGTTAGAGTCAGATTCAGCTCGAGTTTTAAAACCTTTTGGAATTAGTTCACAGCAATATAATGTTTTACGTATATTAAAGGGGCAAGGAATAAATGCTATATCTGTTAATAATATAATGAGCAGAATGATAGATAAAATGTCTAACACAAGTAGGTTGGTAGAAAAATTAAGAAAGAAAGAATTAATTGAAAGAGTAACATGTGAGCATGATAGACGACAGGTTGATGTTCGTATAACAGATTCTGGATTAGCGTTATTGAAAGATGCTGATAAAGAAATGAATCAATTTGATGGAATGAAGGGCAAGCTAACGGAAAAAGAGGCGGTTTTATTAAGTGAATTATTAGAGGAAATCAGAGCCTAAAAATTTATTACAATACATGTATGTACATATATTGTATAAACATAAAAATCAAGAAATTATGGCAATTAAAATAACATCAAAAGAGGCCCAAGCTACTGGTATATTTGCTGGTGGAGCTATCTTAGAAAATAAACCTATTGGTTTTCCTCAAGATAATGGTGAACAAAAACCTTTTTCAAACTTGTTTTATTGGGCCAATGCTTGTTCTGATAATGGAGGTGAAATTGGTGAGCATCCGCACAAAATGTTTGAAATCATGTCGTTTGTATTAGAAGGAGAAATTGAGCACTACGATAGTAAGCTTAATGGATGGCTATCTTTAAAAGCTGGAGATATTCAAATAATTCGCTCAAGAAACGGAATCTCTCATGCTGAACGTCTAAGAGAAAATAGTCGCATTTTTCAAATTTGGTTTGATCCAAATGTTAGAGAATCAATGTTAAAGGAAGCGAGTTATGATGACTATAAAGCAGGTGGATTTCCAGTTTCTGAAAAGGATGGAGTGTCTGTTAAAAATTATGTTGGTTCGGGCGGACCAATAACAATAGACTCTGAAGGAGTTGGAATTAGTGAGATAAGTTTAACAGATGAACGTCATACTCTTAAATTAGACACTTCAAAAATTCATTCTTTCTATTTGTTAGAAGGAAGTTTAGAGTTGAATGGTGACTTAGTAAAAGAAGACGACTTTGTTGTTGTAGAGAATGAAAACGAAATAGAATTCGAGCATGTAGAGGGAGCTCGATTATTTAAAATATCAGTACCTCGAAAATTAACGTATAAATCATACATAGAATTAGTAAACAATTAAAATAAAAATAAGATGAAAAAAACAACATTAGTGGCATTAGTATTTGGAGCATTTTTAGCTTCTTGTTCTGATAACGGAAAACAAGTAGAAGCAGGAAGTGCTGAAGCAGTTGAAACTGTACAAACTGAAGAAACAGTTGAGTACAATGTAGTTAAAGAAGGAAGTTATTTCGATTGGAGGGCTTCTCATTTAGGTGGTGTTGAACCAAGATTTGGTAAAATGTTTGCGAAAACTGCAAGTATATTAGTGAATAATGGTTCTGTAACTAACGCTTCAATTGAAGTTGATATGAATACATTAACAGTAGAGAATTTTGGCGATGATGCAGAAACTACTGCTAAACTAACAGGGCATTTATTGAGTCCAGATTTATTTAATACAGCAGCTTACCCAACATCAAAATTTGAATTGACAAGTATTGCGGAAGGTTCAGGAGAATTTAATTCTACTATCACAGGGAATTTAACAATTTTAGATGCTACAAAAAGTATTACATTTAATGCAAATGTAACTTTATCAGATACTGAAGTGTCTGTTGTTTCTGAAGATTTTGCTATTACAAGACAAGATTGGAATATCGTTTATCATACAGAAGGTGATGCAGATGTACCTGCTGAATATGTTATTGCAAACGATATAGGTTTTACAATTAATGTTACATTAACAAAATAAGTAAAAGAGATAAAAGAGAGCTTGCTGGTATTATTAAGTTATTTTGTTCTAGCACTCTCTCTTTATCTTTTAAAATACAGTAATTATGGGAGTATTAGATTTATTAAAAGAAAGGTTTAGTCCGTATGCTTTTACGGATAAGCAGTTGTCAGAAAAAGATCTTTTAACATTGTTTGAGGCTGCAGGAAAAGCTGCTTCAGCATTTAATGAACAGCCTTGGCGGTTTGTTTATGCACTTAAACAAGATGAAGAAGAATTTAAAAATATTCACGATTGTTTAGTTGAGGGAAATCAAGGTTGGACCGCAGGCGTTGCAGCATTAGTTATTACTGTAGTAAGTAAGAATTACGCTAAAAACGGAACTGAAAATACTGTTAGTAAGCATGATCTTGGTTTAGCAGTTGGTAATTTAACTGTACAAGCACAAGCAATGGGAATTCATTTACATCAAATGGCAGGAATTATCCCTCAAAATGCCATTGATAAGTTAAATATTCCTGAAGGATTTGAGCCTGTTACGGCTATTGCTTTAGGATATTATGAAGGAGATTCAGAAATAAAAAATAAAAAAGCATTGAATGAAATTGCTTTTAAAGGAAGTTGGAAATAAAATAAACAAATCACCAAAAGAAAAAAGCCCCATCTAGCTATCTAAATGGGGCTTTTTTCTTTTGGTGATTTGTTTAGTTTACAATTAACTTCTTTACGCTATTTTCGGTTTTAATAATATAAATGCCCTTCGACCAATTAGAAACATCAACCTCTAAGTTTTTATCATTTATTGTTTTTTGATAAATGATATTTCCAACAATATTAAAGATATATAAAGTTTGAGGTTCAGCACTTTTAAATTCAATAGTAACATTGTTAGAGGCTGGGTTAGGGTAAACGTTAAATGTATTGTTTACATTTTCAACACCTTCAACTTCAACAGTAATTGTATTAACGTTGGTGGCCTCAAATGTTGGGTCCATTAAGATAAAAGACCCTGTACCATTTTGGAATCTACCAAACGTAACATCTGTTACTTGAGTACCAAATGTAATTTCATCAAGAAGTGTTCCTGAAGCATTTGATAATAGTAATGATTCACCAGATGAAGATAACTTAAAGTTAGCATGTAGGCCTGGTTGTAATGTGTCATTATCTACCCATACAATTAAAAAATCATTCGCATTAATAGTAGTTCCTACTGGGAATGACCATTTTGTTGGATTGGAGCTGTTATCAGATAAATAATAACCATCCATAACAATAGGAGCCGATGTGTTGTTATAGAATTCAATCCAATCATCAAATTCACCATCAGCATCAGCTTCAATAGTTGAGTTAGAAGCTGATATTTCATTAATTACAAGATCACCTGTAACTGCTAAAGAATGATACTCATGTTCAGCTCTCTGAGGAGAAAATTTACCAGCATTATTATTATCTGAATAGATATAGTATTGAATGTCAGAAACACCTACAGGTATAGTTGCTCCATAAACACCATCACCTGAAGCACCATCATTGTGTGCACCATCATCAAACATTTCAATTTTTGTAAAGATGTCTTCAATAGAATTTCTATATCCTAAATAAGCATAAGTTGCATTAGATATGTCCACTGTAATATTAACATTTGAGTTTAACACAATAGCACTGTTTTGTATATTTGAAATAACTGGGCCTACTTTTACATACTCAGCATTACTTTGTAAATGAGTAACTCTTGCATCCATTAATTGAGTTATTCCGAATGCACCATCTTGCCCTGCTACTTGAGAAGTTAAGTTACTAGAAAATTCAGTAGAAGTGTAAAAAGCATTTGGATCACTAACAACATCAGTAGAAACTAAGTTTTGGAAAACCGTTGCTCTGCTTTGGTAATCTCCAGTAACAAAGTTCTCTTCTAAAATAGTTCTGAAATGAGCCATATACATTTTCTTGTATCTAGTATTGTTTAAGATGTTGTTTATTAATGGGTAGCTATTATCTCCTTGTCTTAATAGTGGGTTAAGCTGTTGTAAAGTAGTTACATTTGTTGGTCCTGGAGGTCCACCTCCGCCAACCATTTCAAATCCACCTAAACTTTCATTCATATCCCAAACAATAGGGTTAAAACGACCATGATCATCTTTAAATAAATAATAGTTCTGTTTAAAAGGGCCTATATAAGTATCTAAACTTACCAATACATTATCAAAAGCTAACATCCATATGGCTCTATCAATATCCCAAGTATTTTCTATATTACTAAAGTTATTGTTCAACTCATTAGTATAAGTTGGCATATCATTCCATCCGTAGTCAGTTTGTAATTCGTAATAATCAAAGTAAAAACTAGAATCAACCCCTAAATACTCAAGAGATGAACCACCATTTTGAACACTTGCAGGATTGCATTTGAAAAGTGTATTATCTTTATTTGAGTAGAATTTTTCTTTAACAAACTTTTTATTTACAGATTCTGAACTTGAGTACATCCCATGGAAATTACCATTGATAAAAACTTTTGCATAGTTCGATAATGGAGCATCCATATATTTCCGTGCAATTTCATACGATAATACTTCACGCACAAAAGAAGGGTCGTTTTTACCGTTTGATAATTTTAAGGTGTAAAAATCTTGATAATCTTGACTTCCAATAATATAGTTTAGTTTAATTGTTATTGGGTTTTTTGAGTTGTTAGCACTATATGTACTGTTACCTTTATATTTTACTCCAACACTATCATACTGAACTCCATTTACAAGACAGGTTGCTAACAACCTTTGGTCTAAACCTGCAGAATAATAACTATCAAGAGTTGCGTCCCAATTAGGATCGGTAAATGTTAACTCAATGGTTGTGATGTTTGTAAGGTCGTAAAGATCTTGAGCTTTGATTGATTTGATGTTGATTAAACTGAATAATAGTAATCCAAGAAAAATTTTTCTCATGTTTCAACAAGGTTAAGTTAATGTAGTTTTTGCATTAGACTTAACCATTTTAAAAAGGTTTAATCAACCTTTTAAAAAATATTATCCTAAACTATTTATGATGTCTTCCTTAGTTATTTCTACATCATAAAAGCTTATTAATTTATCTAAAACAGCATCAACTATTGTGTCAGGACATGATGCACCACTTGTTAAGATAATCCTTGTAACCTTCTTATTGTTAGAAAGATATTCATTACTGTTTAATTCTTTTTTATTGTGAAAATCAAAATGATTTATTGAATTATTACTTTCAATATCTTTAGCTGAACTAATAAAGTAAGTAGGTAATTTTTCTTCGCACAATTCAACAATATGAGAAGTGTTTGAACTGTTATATCCTCCAACAACAATCGCTAAATCTGCATCCTCATTTAATAAGCCAAGTGTAGCTTGTTGGTTATCATTGGTTGCATAGCAAAGTGTATCTCTTGTGTCGGCAAAGTGTTCTTTTATTTGAGCTGGATCATATTTCTTAATCATTGTATCTTTTAAGAAATTAGCAATCTCTTGCGTTTCTTTAGCTAACATTGTTGTCTGGTTAACGACACCAATTTTATCCAAACGATTAATAATATCAACATCTTTAGAGTATCTACCTTTAAATACTTTGTAAAATTCTTCAGCGCTTTTGGTCCCTAATATAACTTCTTCAAGAAATTTCGCTTCTTTTATATCTTTTATGATAAGTGATGGTCCGCTAGAGTCACTATGAGAAAATGTTGCTTTCGTTTCTTCATGGTTGTGTTTTCCATGAATAATTATGGTGTAATCATTCTTGCCAAGTTTATTCGACATCTTCCAAACTTTCTCTACGAAAGGGCAAGTGGTATTATATTTTTCGGTAGTTAAACCAATAGATTTAATTTTTGCCTCAATTTCTAATGTGGTCCCAAATGCAGGAACAATAATTACATCATCACTTGTTAAATCATTCCAATTAATAAACTGATTTCCTTCTGTATCCATTATAAAATGGACACCTTTTTCTTTAAGGTCAGCGTTTACAGTAGGGTTGTGTATCATTTGGCTCAACAGGTAAATGTTCTTACCAGGGTTTTCTTCAACAGCTTTGTAGGCTATTTCAATGGCATTTTCTACTCCATAACAAAAGCCAAAATGACGTGCTATCAAAAACTGTACAGAGCCAAAATCTAAAAGGGTAGGAGAGAAATCCTTTTTTCTGGGGTCAGTAACCTTTCTCAACTCTTTTATAGTAGAGATAAAAGAGCTTTTGTAGTAATTTGGGATATCAAAATTCTTCATAATTATAGCAGCAAATTTATGGTTTGATTTTGGATATTTTCACACTATTATAATTAATTGTACAAATAGCAGATTAAAATGCAGATTTACTTTTAATTAAGCGAATTTAAGGTTATTTTTGTCATCCCTAAAAAAAGGGATTACTGTAATGTCAGTTTACAGTTACAACTAACAATCTCTTGTTATCGCTGACATATAACGAGATACAAAGAATACATAATGGCAGAAGAAAAAAAAGATGCTGTAAAGAAAACGGCAGTAAAAAAAGTAGCTCCTAAAGCTGTAGCTAAGAAAGCAGCTCCTAAAAAGGAAGTAGCAAAGAAAGAAACTCCAAAAACTGAAAAGGCTAAAAAAGTTGAGGAAGCTCCTAAGGTAGAGGCAAAATATGAAACTGTAGAAAAAGCTCCAGCTAAAAAAAATGCTCCTAAAAAAAGAGAAGAGATTAAACCTTTAGCTGATTTTGATTGGAGTATAATCAACAAGCGTGAAGAGATTTATTCTGCTGAGGATCAAAAAGAAATGGAAGAAGTGTATAACGCTACTTTAACTTCTATTGAAGACCAACAAGTTTTAGATGGTATTGTTACTAGATTAACAAGCAGAGACGTTGTTATTAATATTGGGTACAAATCAGAAGCAGTAATTACTATTTCTGAATTTAGATATAACCCAGACTTGAAAGAAGGAGATGCTGTTGAAGTATTTGTAATCTCACAAGAAGATAGAAACGGACAATTAATTTTATCTCACAGTAAAGCAAGAGCTTTAAGAGCTTGGGATAAAGTAAACGAAGTTTTAGAAACTCAAGAAATTATTAAAGGTTACGTTAAGTGTAGAACTAAAGGTGGTTTAATCGTAGATGTATTCGGAATTGAAGCATTCTTACCAGGTTCTCAAATTGATGTTAAACCAATTAGAGATTACGATGTTTACGTTGATAAAACAATGGAATTCAAAGTTGTTAAGATCAACAAAGAATTTAAAAACATAGTAGTATCTCACAAAGCATTAATCGAAGCAGAATTAGAACAACAAAAAGCTAAGATCATTTCTAAATTAGAAATTGGACAAGTATTAGAAGGTACTGTTAAAAACATTACTTCTTATGGTGTTTTTATTGATTTAGGTGGTGTTGATGGATTAGTTCACATTACAGATCTTTCTTGGGGTAGAATTAATCACCCAGAGGAATTCTTAGAATTAGATCAAAAATTAAATGTTGTTATTCTTGATTTTGATGATGATAAGAAAAGAATTGCATTAGGTGTTAAACAATTACAAGAGCACCCATGGGATAAATTAGACGAGAAATTAGCTATCGGAGATAACATTAAAGGGAAAGTTGTTGTTGTTGCTGATTACGGTGCATTTATTGAAATTATTCCTGGTGTAGAAGGATTAGTTCACGTATCTGAAATCACTTGGTCTAACCACTTGAAACCAGCACAAGAATTCTTTACTGTTGGTGAAGAAATTGAAGCCCAAGTTTTAACTTTAGATAGAGAAGAAAGAAAAATGAGTTTAGGTGTTAAGCAATTAACAGCTGATCCATGGGAAGATGTTGATGTTAAATATTCAATTGAAACTAAGCACAAAGGAAAAGTAACAAACATCTCTGATTTTGGAGTATTTGTTGCATTAGAAATGGGAGTTGATGGATTAATCCATATCTCTGATTTATCTTGGTCTAAGAAAATTAGCCATCCATCAGAAGTTACGAAAGTAGGTGACGAAATGGAAGTTGTAATCTTAGAAATTGATAGAGAGAACAGAAGATTAAGTTTAGGTCATAAACAACTTGAAGATAATCCTTGGGATACTTACGAAACAATATTTACTGAAGGATCTGTTCAATCAGGAACTATAACTGAGGTTACTGCTAAAGGTTTAACAATTGTTGCCTTAGAGAACGGTGTTGAAGGTATTGTAACGAAAAGAAATGCTGAAAAAGAAGACGGAACACTACTTAAAGTAGCAGATAAAGTTGACTTTAAAGTAACTGAATTCAACAAGCATGCTAAGAAGATTGTTTTATCTCATACTAACATGTTCAAAGCTACTGAAGCTGAAGAAAGAGTTGAGAAGAAAACAAAAGCGAAAAGCGCTTCTAAAGCAGTAGATAAAATCAACAAAAACATAGAGAAATCTACGTTAGGAGATTTAGATGCATTAGCTTCATTAAAAGCTGACTTAGAGAAAGGAGGAAAATAATTCTCTTTCTTTTTAAATAATACAAAGCCTCAACAGAAATGTTGGGGCTTTTTTATTTTCTCTTGAGCGGGGAATACTTACTTTACATCCTGTTAATCGATAAATTGTATGAATGTTTTGCGTTAGGGGTATAAGCGGAATCTTTCGATAGTTATCGAAAATATAGCGATTAGCCCATTAAAACTTGCAAGTTGAAATTGTAATAATTTTCTTATTCGTGCACTATCCCTAGCAATAACGTTTTATAGTGAATTAATTCTTAATTCTTAATTCACAATTTAATAAATAGTATATCTTTGTGCTTTGATGAAACAAACTGATCGAATAATATTAGATTCTACGCAATTTGATCTTACCATTAAAAGGTTGGTACATCAACTGATTGAAAATCACAACGACTTCTCGGATACTATAATAATTGGTTTACAGCCAAGAGGTACTTTTTTGGCCGAAAGAGTTGTATTAGAACTAAAGGCTATTGATCCAGCATGTAATGTGAAGATGGGAGCTTTAGATGTTACTTTTCATAGAGATGATTACAGGAGACAAGGAAATCCTTTGGTTCCAAGTAAAACAGAAATGAACTTTGAGATTGAAGAGAAAAAAGTAATTTTAGTTGATGATGTACTCTTTACTGGTAGAACTATTAGAGCTGGATTAGATACAATGCTAGCTTTTGGACGACCAAAAATGGTAGAGTTATTAGTGTTGATTAACAGACGTTATGAAAGACACTTACCTATACAAGCAGATTATATTGGAAAAAATGTACATACTATAGTTTCTGAACGAGCAAAAGTAACTTGGGCAGCAACAGACGGAGAGGATAAAGTAATTTTATATACACCAGAAGACAATGAGTAAATTAAGTGTTAATCATCTTTTAGGAATTAGGTATCTCACACCAGAGGATATTAATTTGATTTTTGAAACTGCTGATCATTTTAAAGAAGTTATTAATCGTCCGATAAAAAAAGTTCCTTCATTACGAGATATTACTATTGCTAATTTATTTTTTGAAAATTCTACGAGAACAAAACTTTCGTTTGAAATTGCTGAAAAAAGACTTTCTGCAGATATCATAAACTTTTCATCTTCAAATTCGTCTGTAACCAAAGGAGAAACATTAATTGATACGGTAAACAATATCCTTTCAATGAAAGTGGATATGGTTGTGATGAGACATCCAAACCCAGGAGCAGCTGACTTCTTGTCTAAACATGTTGATGCTAAGATAATAAATGCAGGAGACGGAGCGCATGAACATCCGACACAAGCTTTATTGGATGCATTTTCTATCAGAGAGAAGTATGGTGATTTAAAAGGAAAGAATGTAGTTATTATTGGAGACATCCTTCACTCAAGAGTTGCCTTGTCAAATATCTTTTGTTTACAAAAGCTAGGAGCAAATGTTAAGGTTTGCGGACCTTTAACTTTAATGCCGAAGCACATAAAATCTTTAGATGTGGAAGTTTTTACAGATTTAAGAGAAGCGTTAAATTGGTGTGATGTTTCTATGATGTTGAGGATTCAATTGGAAAGACAGAATATGAAATTTTTTCCATCACTTAGAGAATACTCTATGCTGTATGGATTAGATAAGGAGTTGTTAGACTCTTTAGATAAAGAAATCACTGTAATGCATCCAGGACCTATCAATAGAGGTGTAGAAATAACATCTGATGTAGCGGATAGCAAACAATCGATCATATTAAACCAGGTAGAAAATGGTGTAGCCATTAGAATGGCTGTGCTTTATTTGTTAGCTGGGAAAATATAAAATTAAATTAATTATGTCATTACTAGCGTAATGGAATGAAGCAAAGCAATGACGTAATTAATTAAAGTTAGATTTCTTCATCCTTTTGCTCTCGTAAAACACTCGAAATGACGAATAAAAATAAAAAACTAAATAGAATGAAAGTAATTATTAAGACAGGCAAGGGAGATATGACTATTGAGTTATATGAGAAAGATGCTCCAAAAACAGTAGAGAATTTCACTACTTTAATCAATAAAGGATTTTACAATGGATTAACTTTTCATAGAGTATTGAATGACTTTGTAATTCAAGGTGGTTGTCCAGATGGAACAGGTGCTGGTGGACCAGGACATTCTATCGATTGTGAATTAGACGGCGAAAACCAATTTCATGATAGAGGAGTACTCTCAATGGCGCACGCAGGAAGAAATACTGGTGGTTCTCAATTCTTTATTTGTCACAGTAGAAATAATACAGCTCATTTAGATGGTAACCATACTTGTTTTGGTAAAGTTGTAGATGGTTTAGATGTAATTGATGAGATTACTGAAGGAGATAAAATGATTAGTGTTGAAGTAGTATCGTAAGTTACTCAATCATAAAATATTGAAACGGCTAACAGAAATGTTAGTCGTTTTTTTATAAACTCTTCTGAAAATAAACCATTTTAATGGCTGTTACAGCAGCTTCATCACCTTTGTTTCCATGTTTTCCACCAGAGCGGTCAATAGCTTGTTGTTCGTTATTATCGGTTAATACACCAAAAATAACAGGCTTGTTATATTTTAAGGCAACATCTTTAATTCCTGAAGCAGTTCCTTCACAAACAAAGTCAAAATGTTTTGTTTCCCCTTGAATAACACTTCCTAAACAAATAACGGCATCAACATTCGTTTTTTCTAACATTGTTTGAGCCCCTAGTGGTAATTCAAACGCGCCAGGTAAAAACTTAACAATTATATTTCCTTCTGTTGCACCGTGCTTTAAAAGGGTAGTGTAAGCACCATTTAAAAGTCCTTTGGTAATTTTATCGTTCCATTCAGAAACAACAATTCCGAATACCATTTTAGTAGCATTCGGAACTGAATTAATGTCGTAATCTGATAAGTTGTTGTTTACAGTAGCCATTACTTTAAAGATTCTGCTCTAGCAATATATTTATCAATTGTTTGTGCTTCTCTTGATTCAGGGTAGTTCGCTTTTAAAGCTTTATACTTTGCTTCAGCTCCAGAAAAATCTTGAAGATCTTCATAAGCTAAACCAGATTTAATTAAATAGATAGGAGAAGTTAATTTGTTCTCTCCGTTTTCAATTGCTTTTTCATAATAAGAGATCGCTTTTTTAGTATCACCTAACTCCATGAATGAATCAGCAATTGATCCTAAAGCAACCGTACTTATCATTACATCGTTAGAACTAAATTGTTTTAATTCATCAATAGCAAATTCGTACTCTCCTGTATTTATATAACAAATACCTAAATAGTAGTGTGCAAGGTTGGCAGCTTTTGTTCCGCTATATTCGTCAACAATATCAATGAATCCAGCATTTAAGCCATCTCCATTAATTGCTTTTTGTAAAGAATCTTGACTGAAATACTTCTCTGCCATAAACATGTCAGATTGTGCTTCATACTCCATAGGAGCAATAATTAATTTTTTGTATCCAAAAAATCCACCAACTACTAAAATCAAACCTAAAACAACGGCAATTACTACTGTTTTGTTTTTTTCTATAAAATCTTCTGTTTTACTGTAAACCTCTTGAACGTCAACAATTAAATCTTCGTTTTCTTCTATGTTTTTACTCATTTTATTCTAACTTAATTATAAGATTGGCAAAAATAGCTTTTTTAAGCTAAAAATAGCAACATAAACTTGAAAATATTTTGCATAAAAACACTGACCATCCTAAAGTTTTCACATTTAAAACGAACATCTTTATCAATAACGATTAAATTTGTGTTATGTTTTTAAAAAGACTATCTATATTAAATTTCAAAAACTACGAAGAGGCTCAACTTGAGTTCTCAGGAAAGATCAATTGTTTTTTAGGGAATAATGGTGGAGGGAAGACTAATTTGTTAGACGCAATTTATTATTTATCCTTTTGTAAAAGTTACTTTAATCCTATTGATAGTCAGAATATAAAGCATGACGAGCCATTTTTTGTTGTTGAAGGTTATTATGAGAAAAACGATAAAGAAGAGGTTATTTATTGTGGGCTAAAAAGAAATCAAAAGAAACAATTTAAGCGTAATAAGAAGAATTACGAAAAGCTAGCGGATCATATAGGCAGAATTCCTTTAGTAATTATTACACCTTTAGATATATTACTTATTATTGATGGAAGTGAAGCAAGACGAAAGTTTGTTGATGGAATAATATCGCAGTACGATAGAACTTACTTAAGTAATCTATTGGCTTACAATAAGGCACTTAATCATAGAAACTTGTTGTTAAAATCATTTTGGCTCAACAGAAATTTTGAACAAGATTCTTTGGATATCTGGGATGAACAGTTGATTCAGTATGGAAACTTAATACACGAAGAACGTAAAACTTTTATAAAGGAGTTTATGCCTATATTTCAAAAGTATTATTCTGAAATTAGTAAAGGGCAAGAAAAGGTGGAGTTGTTTTATCGCTCACAATTAAATGAAGGAGATTATAAAGAATTGTTGGTTGAAGGAGTGGCTAAAGATAGAGGAAACCATTATAGTAATATTGGAGTACATAAGGATGATTTAGTTTTTAATTTAGGAGACTTACAGTTGAAAAAGTTTGGATCACAAGGGCAACAAAAAACATATTTATTAGCTTTGAAGCTGGCACAAGCAGAATTAATACAAAATATTAGTAAGGAAAAAGTTATTATCTTGTTGGATGATATTTATGATAAATTAGATGGGAAAAGGATGAGCCAATTACTTGGAATAGTTGGTAGTGGTGATTTTGGACAAGTATTTATTACGGATACTAATTTAGAGCGTATTCCGGCTATTCTTGCTGGTGAGAATATTGATTTTAAATCATTTAAAATAAAAGAAGGAGGGATTGATCATGAGTGATTCGCCATTAAAAAAAACGATTGATAGATTATTACATGCTTACGGGTATCAAGATCAATTAGACGAGATTGAATTGATTAAAATCTACAAAGAAGAAGTGGGGCAATTATTTGCTAATCACACACAGAATATTGCTTTTAAAAACAACATTCTTTATGTAAAATTAGATTCAGCATCTTTAAAACAAGAGTTGAATTATGTAAAGGAAGGTTTGGTTTTAAAGATTAATAAAAGGATAGGAAAAAGGTTAGTTAATAAAATTGCTATTAGGTGAGTATTATAAAGGATATACAAGAAAAAATAGGTCGTTTTAAATTGAAAAGAGGACAGAAGTATTTGCAAAGAAAAGTAAAAGCATTTAGTTTAGCTAAAGCTTCTACCATAGGAGTATTATATAATGCTACTAATAGGAATGATGCAGATACGGTTAAAAAGTTTATACACTATCTGAAAGAAGAAAGAAAAGATGTGATTTCTTTAGGTTTTGTTGATTCTAAAGAATCTTCCGAGTTAATTAACCCAATTTTAAATTACAAGTTTTTTGATAAAAACGATTTGTCAAAAAACTTAGTTCCTAGAGGAAATGATATTACTGATTTTTTGAATAAGCCCTTATGTATTTTAATAGATCTAAATGTTAAAGAGGATTGTTTTCCCTTAGAATATATAAGTAGTTTATCTATAGCAAAATTTAAAGTTGGAGCTAACGGATCTTATAGAGGAGAGACTTGTGATTTAGTAATAGATATTGAGGAAAATATGAAGTTGGAATTTTTGATAATTCAGATAAAGCATTATTTAAAAATGATTAATAATTAGAAGATCAGAATACATTCTGAGTTATAAAAAAAGGGTTTCATATGAAACCCTTTGTTGTTGTAAATAATGCTTCTAGTTTTTATAAAACTTAGCATTATATAATCCTTTATTATTACTAATAGATATGTAATAAATACCATTAGCATTGTTATTAAAAGGAATTGAAATGTTTTCTTTTTCAGTATTTACATGAATTGTCTTTGTCATTACTTCTTGACCTAAAGTGTTTAACACAGAAACTTGATAATCTCCTTTTAAAACTTTAGTTAATAATAATTGGATATTATTATTACTATAATATGATAGTATTGATTCATTAGAGTTTAAATCATTAATTCCTGTTGCAGCTTGTATTTTGTGAAAATTATCTGATATATCAAAAAATGTTCCGTTCGATGACATAATCATAACTCGAGCAAAATTTGTTACATTATTAGGAGCTATAATAGACCAATTTCCAACATTAGGTACATTAGTAGCTAATGTAATTGGGTAAGTTGAACCACCATCTGTTGAAAGAAAAATATCAACTTTATCAGCACTAACAGGAGCAGCATCTGTTCCTGCAACATCCCAAGTGATTTGGGCTGGATGTCCTACAGTCCACCATCCACCAGGATTGTTAGGCGCTGTTACAATAAAAGGACCTGAATTCCCATCTACAGTAACAGATACATCAGAATGATCATTACAGCCACCTCCAGAGGCATTATCTCTTAACATTAATCTAAAATTCAATATTCTTGAGACATTAGATAATCTTTCCCATGTAAAAGGGCCTCCATTTCTTAGTGCCGTAAGGTTTGGCAAGTATCGAGTAGGATTGCTTGTAGGCTCAAAGGTTCTAAAGTTTGGCCCAGATGTTGCGCTAGCAAGAGGAGCTTGAGTAGTTATTTCTTTATCAAATTGTTCCCAAGAATAGGTAAGTACATCACTATCTGCATCAGTTGCCGTTGCTGTTAATGCAAAAGGAGTATTTGCAGGAATTGTAATGTTTCCATCAATATTAGTCCCTGTAATTGAAGGGCTACTATTTGTTAAAGGCGTTTTTGAAGCACAACCATTACCTCCAGCAGTAATAAAGTTTCCAATCTCTTCTAAACTAATCCCGTGAAAAGCAGCATCACTATTCCCTTGTACGTTTGGAGGGCATATTCCTGCATATGCCATAATTGAACTACCACTTCCTGGTTCGTATGCTGTTGATGCACTTCTATTACCTCCACATGAATTGTTGTAACTATGACTACCTCTAAATTGATGTCCCATTTCGTGTGCTACATAATCAATATCAAAAGCATCTCCTTGAGGGTTGAAACTTCCTGTAACACCCCTTGCTTTTTGAGAGCTTGAACATACTACACCAAAACCAGCAACACCACCACCACCAGTACTAAATACATGGCCTATATCATAATTACCACTTCCTATAGTGTTATTAACGGTTGTTTGATTTTGACCAAGCATAGCTCCACCACTATTATTTGTATAAGGATCTGTAGCGGAATTTGTAAAAATTAAGAGGTTGTTGTTACCAATAATAGTCATTGTAACGGCTATATCTCTTTCAAAAAGACCATTTACTCTATTCATAGTAGTTACTTGGGCAGCTAATGCTCCACTAGCCGTTCCTCCACCAACAGCCGCAGCATATTCTCCAGTACAAGCTAGTGCCAAACGGTATGTTCTTAATTCACAAGATCCAAAACTTTTGTCAGATATTAATCCTTTAATTTCTTCAGTTTGTTCTGAGAAATCACAAGAAAGACCTCTGTTATCACTGTAATCTTTTCTGTAATAGATTTGATAATTGTTAATATCTCCCTTAGTATAAGGATCAATAAAAACTGTTTCTTTATCAGAAGATAAAATCATTGCATGAAACCCATGTGGCGTTAAATCTAGTTTAACAACATCTTTACTGTTATTAACGCTTACACCATTGTACGTTCTAATTTCCGGGAAATTTGCAGCCAAATCAGGGTGCATTGTTGTATTTTGATAAATCTGGTAATCTGAGAAGCTACCATCAGGGTTTGGTAATGAAACAATTGTAGCAATACTTTTTGAGGCTTTTTCTTTAAGTTTTGTATATTGTAAACTACTTTTAAGTGTTTCCAAATTAAGATGCATCACCTTATATTTAGCAGGCTCGATAAATCGATTGTTTTTACTTCCTTTTATAACGCTCTCTTTAATTGGAGACCAAGAATTTTCTGCTTTTTGTGAGAAAGAAAAATTGGCAATTAATAAGCATACTGCTGTAGCAGAAATTTTTCTAATAATAGAAAAAGTAGATTTTCTCATAATAAGTATATTTGTTTTTTAATTATTGACCGTTAAATTACGGTTTTGTAATTTAAAACCAATGATATAATTATTAACAATAGGGGATCTATTTAATTGATTAAAACCATATTTACTTTATATAAAGTGTTATAGAATTTGTTTTAAAAAGGAGAGTATTATTGGAAACCAAAGAAGTTATGAAATGTCGCTGAACAGATACTCGTAAATGTTGTTATCGTGTTTATAAGTTTTAGATACAGTTCCATGCTGTTGAAACTTTACTATATTTTTAAAAATAGACCCTGCATAACAAAAGCTATGGAATTCACCATTTTCACCGCAAGGATCTACCTCTTCGTTTAGTTGTTTTAAAAATGTACTGGAGAAATCAACTCCCACTAAATATTTTGAAAGTTTAGAGGTGTCAATACTACAAATATGCGTTTTAAATCCGTCAGTAATAAATTGATTCGCTAAAACCTTAGTATCCTTTCCTCAGAGAGGGAATAATGCGTTCATATCAATTTCTGCCAATCTTTTCTCTCTGTATTCCTTTATGTCTTCTAAAAATATATCTCCAAAAGCAATGATATTGATTCCTTCAGATTTAAATTTAAGAAGTGTTTCTTTCATTTTAATATCGTATTCATCATGTGTTTTTTCTTCAATATATATTTTGACTACCGGTATGTCAATACTTTTAGCTTGTTTTTCAATTAGAGATTCAGGAACACCATGCATTGACACCCTTTTATTGGGTTTATAAATAGTAGTCATTAAATATTTTACATGATATTTATTTTCTTTTAAGATATAGTGAAGGGCATAGG
>Ga0307998_1000532_pt1 | contig 21499 bp, 18 predicted proteins | sample Davwhametageno37_FD_203147 | JGI IMG/M metagenome (GOLD analysis project Ga0307998, IMG submission 203147) | Marine microbial communities from Davis Island wharf, Antarctic Ocean - #37 | ecosystem: Environmental > Aquatic > Marine > Unclassified | place: Antarctic Ocean: Davis Island wharf... | reverse complement strand
CGCAGTTATTAACGCTGCTCATCTGCGTGCCGGTCAAGACGTTGTTGTCATCGGTGCTGGTGGCGTTGGCCTGAACGCCATTCAAGGTGCCCGCATCGCAGGTGCGCGACGCATCGTAGCGGTTGATATGAGCGAAGAAAAGCTGGCCATCGCCAAAGAATTTGGAGCAACCCATGGTGTGCTGGCCACTGCCGAAAAACCTTGGCGCGCAAGCTATAAGGCATTGGGTGGGCGCGGTGCGGAAGCGGTTATCGTCACCGTGGGTGCGATCCCAGCTTATGAGCAAGCACCCAAATATCTGGGCCGTGGTGGCAAAGTCATCATGGTTGGCATGCCCCATTCAGGGGCAATGGCTGAATTTGAGCCCGTCATGTTGGCGGCTGTTGGTCAGGGCATGATTGGGTCAAAGATGGGTGACGTTGTTATTCAACGCGATATTCCATGGATGGTCGATTTGTACACCCAAGGACGTTTGAAGTTGGATGAGTTAATTTCTGGCCGCTGGTCATTGGATCAAATCAACGAGGCGATTGCCGATACTAAAACCGGTTCTGCGCGGCGTAACGTGATTATGTTCGATAGGTAGGATTGGGGCGCTGCCCCGCTCGCATTTGACGATCTCCTCCGGAGTTTATTTGGTAAGATGAAGTTGGGCCCGTTATGAAGCTGCAAGATTTAGAAGTCATTGTTACAGCGCCACCCGCACCTGGGTGGGGCGGTCGATATTGGATCTTGGTTAAGGTCACAACGGACACCGGCATTATTGGTTGGGGGGAATGTTATGCCTCTTCCATTGGGCCAGCCGCGATGAAAGCGGTCATCGAGGACGTTTTTGCCCGTCATATGCAGGGCGAGAACCCTGAGAACATCGAATTGATGTATCGCCGTGTCTACTCCTCTGGATTTACGCAGCGTCCTGACCTTACCGTTATTGGCGCTTTTTCAGGACTTGAGATCGCATGTTGGGATGTTTTGGGCAAAGACCGTGATCGGCCTGTTCACGCCCTAATTGGCGGGCGCATGAATGATCGCATCCGTGCCTATACCTACCTTTATCCTTTGCCTCACCACGACATAAATGCCTTTTGGACTTCACCAGAGATGGCTGCCGAGTCTGCACTTGATTGCGTGGCACGTGGATACACGGCCGTTAAGTTTGACCCTGCTGGCCCATACACACTGCGTGGCGGACATATGCCTGCCATGAGTGACATCAGCCAGTCGGTGGCTTTTTGCAAAGCTATTCGCGAGGCCGTTGGTGATAAGGCGGACCTGCTATTTGGAACCCATGGTCAGTTCACCACTGCGGGTGCCATTCGGTTGGCCCAAGCCATCGAACCCTACAGCCCACTTTGGTATGAAGAACCTGTGCCACCAGACGCGGTGGAGCAAATGGCCCAAGTGGCACGCAGAACCCGCATACCTGTTGCGACAGGTGAGAGATTGACAACCAAAGCCGAGTTCGCCCCCGTCTTGCGCAGTGGGGCCGCCGCGATCTTACAGCCTGCATTGGGTCGTGCAGGCGGTATCTGGGAGATGAAAAAGGTTGCCGCGATGGCTGAGGTTTACAACGCGCAGATGGCACCGCACTTGTATGCGGGTCCCATTGAGTGGGCCGCCAACATCCAATACGCGGCATCCATCCCAAACATCCTGATGTGTGAGTGCATTGAAACCCCATTCCACGACCAATTGATCAAAGGCAGCATTCGCGTCGAGGACGGTTTTATCACCCCTCCAACAGCCCCTGGCTTAGGCATTGAGGTCGACGAGGCACTGGCGCGCGCCCACTCATACACTGACGATGGTCTACATTTAGAAATGCAAGAAGCGCCCTGTGACTATGTGAATGGCAATTCCTTTGCAGGTGGGGCCCCGATCAAGACTTAGTGCCTTTCCCTTGCGCCTGCGTTTCGCTATCTGATGTTTTACTTAAAACACCCACGACCAAAGGATACCGTAGCCATGGCGCTGGAAAAGAAATTCGACGCGACAACCGCAGAACCCCGTCTCTATCAAACATGGGAAGCGGCCGGTTGTTTTGTGGCAGGCGCAAACGCCAAGCCAGAGGCCAGCAGCTATTGCATCATGATCCCACCGCCAAACGTCACGGGCGTTTTGCATATGGGTCACGCGTTCAACAACACGCTTCAAGACATCATGATGCGTTGGAAACGGATGCAGGGGTTTGACACGTTATGGCAGCCGGGCACCGACCACGCGGGCATCGCCACGCAAATGGTTGTGGAGCGCAAACTGGCTGAAACACAGCAACCTTCGCGCGCTGAAATGGGACGCGATTCGTTCCTTGAAAAGGTTTGGGAGTGGAAAGAAGAATCCGGCGGTCAGATCATCAATCAGCTTAAACGCCTTGGTGCGTCTTGTGATTGGGATCGTGAAGCCTTCACCATGTCGGGCAATTTCCCTGACGCCGTGATCAAAGTCTTTGTTGAAATGTATAACAAGGGCCTGATCTATCGCGGTAAACGTCTGGTCAATTGGGACCCACATTTCGAGACAGCGATTTCCGATCTTGAGGTCGAAAATGTTGAGACACCAGGCCACATGTGGCACTTCAAATATCCACTCGCTGGTGGCGCGACCTATACCTACATCGAAAAAGATGAGGACGGGAATGTCACGTTGGAAGAGACCCGTGATTACATTTCAATCGCAACCACACGTCCAGAAACCATGCTGGGTGATGGCGCGGTTGCTGTGCATCCATCGGACGAACGTTACGCGTCTATCGTTGGTAAGCTGTGCGAAATTCCTGTTGGTCCGAAAGAATTTCGCCGCCTGATCCCGATCATCACGGATGAATACCCTGACAAGGATTTCGGATCTGGTGCGGTGAAGATCACGGGTGCCCACGATTTTAACGACTATCAAGTTGCCAAACGTGGCGGCATTCCGATGTTCAACCTAATGGACACGAAAGCCGCAATGCGCGCCGATGGTAAGCCATATGCTGAAGAAGCTGCCGTGGCCCAAGCGATTGCGAATGGCACCCAAGAATTCGACGAGGCGATGATCGCCGCGATGAACCTTGTGCCCCAAGAATACCGTGGCATGGATCGCTTTGAGGCTCGCAAGAAGGTTGTCCAAGACATCACCGATGAGGGGCTGGCCGTTATGATGCCCGTCACGACAACGGATGATGAGGGTGAAGAGACAACAACCTTGATCCCTTACGTTGAGAACAAGCCGATCATGCAGCCGTACGGCGACCGTTCCAAGGTCGTGATTGAGCCTTTGCTGACGGACCAATGGTTTGTGGACACGGACCAGATCGTTGGCCCAGCCTTGGATGCTGTGCGCAATGGCAACGTTAAGATCATGCCGGAAAGCGGCGAGAAGGTTTATTACAACTGGTTGGACAACATCGAACCATGGTGCATCTCGCGCCAGCTTTGGTGGGGGCATCAGATACCGGTTTGGTTTGATGCTGACGGTAATCAATTCTGCGCAACGACAGAGGCTGAAGCTCAGACTAAAGCTGGCAAAGGTGTTGAGCTGACCCGTGATCCCGACGTCCTAGACACATGGTTCTCCTCTGGCCTTTGGCCCATCGGCACCCTCGGCTGGCCCGAAGAAACCGATGCGCTCAAACGCTACTTCCCAACCTCTGACCTGATCACTGGCCAAGACATCCTGTTCTTCTGGGTCGCGCGGATGATGATGATGCAGCTGGCGGTCGTCGACGAAATCCCGTTCAAGAACGTGTATTTGCACGGCCTTGTGCGCGATGCGAATGGTAAAAAGATGAGCAAATCCACGGGCAACGTCATCGACCCACTCGACATCATTGACGAATATGGTGCCGACGCGCTGCGCTTTACCAATGCGGCTATGGCATCGCTTGGTGGTGCGCTGAAACTCGATACCAAACGGATTGAGGGCTACCGAAACTTTGTGACGAAGCTATGGAATGCCGGTACCTACGGCGATTTCAAAGGCACCTTTGATGTGCCACATGCGGATGGTGTGCCTGAAACAACCCTCCCGTTGAACAACTGGATCAAGGGCGAGATTGCCAAAACCCGCGAAGCCATAGACGCAGCCCTAGAAACCTACCGTTTCAACGATGCAGCCAGTACGCTGTATAGCTTTGTTTGGAACACCTTCTGCTCGCAATACCTTGAGTTCACCAAACCCGTTCTGGATGGTGATGACACAGCTGCGGCGGCTGAAACCAAGGCGACATATGCATGGGCGTTCGATCAATGCTTGATCCTGTTGCACCCCATCATGCCGTTCGTGACCGAAGAGTTATGGGGCGCTAAAGAGCGTCCAAAGATGTTGGTTCACACGGATTGGCCAACTTACACGGCTGCTGATCTGGTTGACGCGCAAGCGGACGCTGATTTGTCATGGACCGTTGCGATGATCGAGGCGATCCGTTCGGCCCGTGCCCAAATGAACGTACCGGGTGGTGACTTCGTGCCGTTGGTCGTTGTTGGCATGGACGCGGCGGCAACATCGGCGTGGAATAAGAACGAGGCGTTGATTAAACGCTTTGCCCGTATCGAGAGCCTAACAGTGGTTGATACAATGCCAAAAGGCACCGCAGCTTTGGCAGTTAGCGGCGGCGCATTCGGTATTCCGCTAGATGGCATCATCGATGTTGCAGCTGAAAAGGCCAGACTTGAAAAGACACTTGGCAAATTGGCCAAGGAATTGGGTGGCCTGCGTGGCCGTCTGAACAACCCTAAATTCGCGGACAGCGCACCGGCTGAGGTCATTGAAGAGACCAAAGCCAACCTAGCGCTGCGCGAGGATGAAGAGTCCAAGTTGAAAGACGCGTTGGCTCGCATCTCTGAACTTGGCTAATTGACTGGACCGTTGCGCCCCATTCGCGGGCGCAACGGTTACTTAAAGACAGCTGGACGTTTTTGTAACGTCGCTGCAACCACTTCCATTTGTTCAGGTGTTCCAACCAACGCTGCTTGTTCTTGGCTTTCGGCCAAAAGGATTTCTGTGTCTGATGCGGTTTCACTTAAGGTCACCAACCGCTTTGCCGCACAAATGGCTGATGGGCTGCGCCCTGAAATCTCTGTCGCCAATTCCATCGCCGCAGCCAATGGATCATCCGCCAGTTCTGTGACCAATCCCCAAGCCAACGCTTGATCTGCCAAAACAGGCGTTGCGGTGTACGTTAGTTTGCGCATCACATCAGGTGCCACCAATTTCGGCAGTAACACCATGCCACCCATGTCAGGCACGATGCCCCACTTCAGCTCCATCACTGCGATCTTGGTATCTGGGCCAGCAATGCGAATATCAGCCCCCAGTGCCAATTGGCACCCTGCCCCAAACACAGGACCGTGCAGCGCCGCAATCACAGGGATCGGCAAACGCGCCCAGATCATCGCAACCTCTTGCCATTGGTTCGTCGTTCCATCGCCATGGGTCCGAGGCATCAACTGCCCTGCCGGATCGACACCGATCATCTCTCGAAGACTGTCAATATCTATACCCGCACAAAAGGCACGCCCCTCGCCAGACAGCACAACAACACGTGCATCAGTTGTCGCTATCTCGTCACCTGCTGCAATGATCGCCGTGATCATCTCTTGATCCACAGCATTCATTTTGTCGCTGCGGGTCAGGCGCACATGCGCGATGTGATTTTCATAGGTGACGGATATGCGGCTCATGATGTCTCTCCAAATACTTGGGGACACAACAGACGATTGGCGCGCCAAATACCAGCAGGACGTTAGGGAACGAAGCGTTCAACCACCCGCATCATGCCAAGGCCTTTATCATAGACCAGTTTAGTGAGCCAACGCCCCTGCGCAGCTTTTGCCGCAATACCAACACCAACTGGTACAAAGCGCATCACGCCTGTCGCCATTGTTGCTGCCATAAATCCACGACGTGTCATCTTAGCCATGTCGAAACCTCCAGTTGCGAACCATTATCAAGTAAGCACACATCACACCGTTTTCAAGGGTTGCCCGCCCACAGCGCCATAGGTTACGAATTTGAAATGACAGATTTTCGCTTTACCGCCCACGCCCAATCATTGCCATCAACCGTGCCATTTGTGGGCCCGGAAACCCAGGAACGGGCACAAGGGCGTACCTTTGGTGCGCGCCTTGGAGCGAATGAAAATGTATTCGGCCCATCTCCAAAGGCAGTTCAGGCCATGGCCGAAACCGCCCAATGGATGTACGGCGATCCAGAAAGCTATGACTTGCGCCATGCTCTTGCCAAACACCACGGTTGTTCGGCTGATCATATCGTTGTTGGCGAAGGTATTGATGGCTTATTGGGCTACTTGGTCCGCCTTTTTGTTGCAGATGGCGATGCCGTCGTCACATCAGACGGGGCCTATCCGACGTTCAACTATCACGTAGCAGGCTTTGGCGGTACTTTGCACAAAGTCCCCTACCTTAATGATCATGAAGATCGCGCAGCGTTGTTTAGCAAAGCAACCGAAACCGGTGCTAAATTAGTTTACCTTGCCAACCCTGACAATCCGATGGGGACATGGCACAAGGGGGAAACGTTGACAGCGGCCCTAGATACTTTGCCTGCCGACTGCTTGTTGGTTCTGGACGAGGCATATGTTGAGACAGCCCCCGAAGGCACCGCAGCACAAGTAAATCCAGATGACCCGCGCGTGATCCGCATGCGCACCTTTTCAAAGGCATATGGGATGGCTGGGGCGCGCGTTGGGTACGCAATTGGACACCCGGAGCTCATTGCCGCATTTAACAAGGTCCGCAATCATTTCGGCATGAACCGCGCGGCCCAAGCAGGTGCGCTAGCAGCATTGCAAGATCAAGCATATTTATCTGAAACCGTTGCACGCATCAGCAACGCACGTGATCAGATCACAAAGATTGCCCGCGAAAATGGACTTACTGCGATCCCGTCAGCAACCAACTTTGTGACAATCGATTGCGGCCAAGACGCTGCATTTGCACAAAGGGTTCTGGCTGCGTTGATCAACGAAGGGTTGTTCGTTCGCATGCCCTTTGTCGCGCCACAAAACCAGTGCATCCGCATAAGCTGTGGAACATCAGACGACTTGGCCCTGTTAGGTGCTGCACTTCCCAAAGCGCTAAAAAACGCAGCAGAATAAGGTCTATCCTTTGGCAATCACGGCTGCTGCAGCTTCAAGTGCAGCAGTACCGTGTTCGATATTCAGCGCAGTCAAACCTACTTCCACTCCGCCCAGGAGGCCCATAATCATCTGACCATTTACATGGCCCATATGACCAAAGCGCAAAAAACCATCAGAGCTGCGTTCGCCTTCTTCCCCCATGCCAAGGCCAATTCCCAAGGTTAGACCGATGTTGGCCTCAACCCATTCGCGCAACCTTGTTCCATCCGGGGAAGCGAGACTTAGAGATGTCACTGCATTGCTGCGATCCTTAACCTCAGCCACGTTCATTTGAAGCGCACCCACCTGCCCCCAAGCATCACAAGCCGCCCAAATCGCACGCGCCAAAACCGCATGACGCGCCCAGACTTTTTCCATGCTCTCGTCGTGGATAATATCCAATGCGGCCCGCAACCCAAACAAATGGTGCGTAGGTGCAGTCCCATTGAAATACTGCCACAATTGTTCAGGAGCACCGCGCGGAACCCAGTCCCAATAGCGGCTGACACGTGGCATCGCATTGCGCACAGCCTCTGCCTTTTCGTTGAAAAATACGAATGAAACGCCCGCTGGGACCATCAAACCTTTTTGACAGGCCGCGACCATAACATCGACGCCCCATTCATCCATTTCAAATTGATCACAGCCTAATGAGGCTATGCAATCAGCCATCAACAACGCGGGATGCCCTGCATCATCAATCGCACGGCGCAGCGCAGCAAAATCATTGCGGATTGAACTGGATGTATCCACATGAACGGCTAAAACGGCTTTAATCTGATGGTCTGTGTCTTCTTTTAGCGCCTGTGTGATCCGTACCATATCCATCGGGCTTTGCTTGCCGAAATCAAACACATCAACCTCAACGCCCAAACCACGCGCCATATCCGCCCAGCCATGCCCAAATAGGCCTGTAATCGGGGCCAAAACACGATCACCCTCGGACAATACATTGGATAGGGAAGCTTCCCACGCCGCATGACCATTGCCAATATAAATCGCGCATTTACCGTTTGTGCGTGCAACCCGCTTCAAATCAGGGATCAGGGTAGCTGTCATTTCCAACAACTCGCCATCATAAATATTGGGGGATGGACGATGCATCGCTTGTAAAACAGCGTCTGGCATAACCGATGGACCAGGAATTGCGAGGTATCCGCGCCCGTTTGCGGCAATGGGATGCTGTGTCATGAAGGGACCCTTTTTGCTTGCGTCTTAAGGGCAACCTAAGCGGCTTTACGGTGGCGTCAATTGCGCATTCACTTGCTGCAGCACTTGCTTCGCTCTAAACACCCATTTAACCGATTAATAAAAACGATACAGGCGCACCCCGTGACCGCATCAAATACTCCCATCCAAGATCAGACAGAAAACCAACCATCTGGGCAATTGATTGCGTGGCTGTGGCGCGGGTACCTGAAAAAACATATTCCAATGATGGGCTTGGCCGTTTTCTTCATGTTCCTTGAGGGATCAACGCTGGGCGCGCTTAGTTATATGATGCAGCCGATGTTTGACGATGCATTTGTGGCAGGCAACAGCACCACGCTGTACTGGGTCGGCGCGATGTTGATCACGATCTTTGTCGTACGTGCAATTTCTTCTATCTCTCAAAAACTGCTTTTGACCACCATCGCACAGAGGACAGCAGCTGCATTGCGCATTGATTTGTTAGCACAAATGATGAAGCAAGATGGCGCTTTCCATCAATCACACCCACCCGGCTTTTTGATCCAGCGTGTTCAGGCAGATGTAAACGCTGTTGGTGATGTTTGGCGCGCAATCATCACGGGTGCAGGGCGCGACTTGATCGGCTTGTTTATTTTGCTTGGAATCGCGATCAGCGTTGATCCAGTATGGGCACTGCTAGCCTGCGTGGGCATCCCAGCCCTCGTTCTTCCCGCTGCTATGGCACAACGCTATGTGCGCCGCCAAGCCGGCATTGCCCGCGATTTGGGCGCACACCTCAGCACACGCTTGGACGAAGTGTTCCACGGCATCGTTCAAATCAAATTGAACGCCTTAGAACAGTACCAATCCCGCCAATACAAGACGCTGACAAAGCGGTTTGTGCGCACTGAAATCAAATCAGCCTTTGGTGCCTCAGCGATTCCTGCAATGGTCGATATCATGTCAGGCATCGGGTTCATGTCCGTGATCCTTTACGGCGGCTCAGAAATCATCGCTGGTGAAAAATCCATTGGTCAGTTCATGACTTTCTTCACTGCCATGGGCTTTGCCTTTGAACCCCTGCGCCGTTTGGGCGGAGTGAGTGGACTGTGGCAAGTCGCAGCTGCTGCGATTGAACGGGTTAAAGAACTGTTGGAGGCACCAATCACACTGACAACAACAGATAATCCAGTCGCAATTCCAGACGGCACACCAGAAATTACATTGAAAAATGTAACTTTGGCCTACTGTGACAATACGGTGCTACATGACCTATCGTTGGTCGCAGAGCCTGGCAAAACGACCGCTCTTGTCGGCGCTTCAGGTGCTGGAAAATCGACAATCTTTAATCTGCTGACCCGTCTTGTGGACCCACAGACAGGGTCCATCGAGATCAGTGGCGTCTCCACCCCAGATATAGCTCTGAACGATTTACGCGGTCTTTTCTCTGTCGTGACTCAAGAAGCTTTGCTGTTTGACGAAACCTTGCGCGAAAACATCCTGCTGGGTCGTACGGATGTAACCAACGAACAGCTTAAAGGCGTTCTAGATGCAGCTCACGTATCTGACTTCCTTGAAAACCTTCCCGAAGGCTTGGATACCAAAGTTGGGCCGCGTGGTTCCGCCCTTTCAGGTGGCCAGCGCCAACGCGTTGTCATCGCACGTGCCCTACTGCGAGACACGCCAATCCTGTTGCTGGACGAAGCAACTTCAGCACTAGATGCCCAGTCTGAAAACGTCGTTCAAGAGGCATTGGACCAACTGTCTGCTGGTCGCACAACGATCGTGATTGCGCACCGTTTGTCGACCATTCGTGGTGCCGACAAAATCGTGGTCATGGATCGCGGTCGCATTATGGATCAAGGCACGCATGATGAATTGTTAAAACGAGGCGGCATCTATGCCGACTTGTATCGCCTGCAATTCCGTGATGGCAAACAGGTCAGCGATGTGCCCAAACAATCAAAGTTTGGTCTTTCAACCGATGCTGTTCCTGTTGCCCGCCAAGGTATATTGGAGCGGATGAAATTTAAGTTCTTCGGCTAACGACTATAACGCTCAGCTAAGGCTTCAGGATCAGCACCTGCAAAATACTGCAGCAATGTGATTATGTTACGGCCACCGCGTATAAGCCAACCTTTGTTCTGGTACTTCACCGCGCTTGTTGTTGCGGTGGCCTCGATACGGCGCAACTTGCCCTTTAGGGCTCGCGCCAACGCGACATCCTCCATCAAGGGGATGTCACGGTAACCACCAATAACATCATATAAATCGCGCGATATAAGCAAACCTTGATCACCGTATGGAAGCCCTAAGCGGCTGCGCGAATTAGCCCAGAACGCAACAAGCTGCCCCATAACGCCACCAACATCAAACTGAAGACTAAACCAGCCAGCGTCGCCTGTTTGTAGGTGCTGGGCCGCGGCATTGACCCAGCCCTCACTCAAAACAGTATCCGCATGTAATACTAGCAACCATTCGCCTTTGGCCGCGCCACATCCTCGCTGTAGTTGCCCACCACGCGAGGGCGCGCCGCTCACAACTTCGGCTCCCCAATCTTTGGCAATTTCAAGTGTCTGATCCGTTGATCCCGCGTCAGACACAATCACTTCACGAATCAGGCCCGCGTCCAAGGCTTCCATCAAACAAGACAGGGTATGATGCAGCCCAATGCCCGCATTCAGTGTTGGCAGTATAACAGAAATCGGTGCACGCATGTCTCAGCCCTTTTGAAGTCACGACAAGGTGCTATATGACACCTATAACTTCAAGAGGAACCAACGAATGACCCCCACTGCACCTACACGCCGCATTTTACGCCTAAGCGGAAAAGACACGCGCGATTTCTTGCAAGGTTTGGTCACAAATGATGTTGGCAAAGTGGACAATTGTTTGGTCTATGCCGCCATTCTAACGCCTCGGGGCAAATATCTGGCAGACTTCTTCCTGCTGACTGAAGGCAACGATATCTTGATGGATACGGATGCGGCCCAAACGGATGCATTGGTCCAGCGACTGACAATGTACAAGCTACGCGCCGATGTTCAAATTGCCCAAACAGACCTTCAGGTACACCGCGGTCTGTCTGACCTTCCTAAGGACGGCTACATCGACCCGCGCACGTCTGACCTGGGATGGCGCGCCTATCGCAGTGATGAGGCAGCTGGTACAGATGTCGACTGGAGCGCCCTTCAGATCCAACATACCGTTCCGGCCAGTGGGGTAGACCTCACACCTGATACATTCATCCTTGAAGCAGGTTTTGAGCGACTCAACGGCGTTGATTTTCGCAAAGGCTGTTATGTAGGCCAAGAAGTAACCGTACGAATGAAACACAAAACGGAACTGCGCAAGGGTTTGGTGCAGGTCAAAATAACCGGAGCTGCTGAAAGCGGCACGCCCATTAGCGCGAATGACAAAGCTGCAGGCACGTTGCTAAGTCGCGCGGGCGATACCGCTATCGCCTACCTGCGTTTTGATCGCGCAACAGGGCCAATGCAGGCTGGTGACGCCACAGTAACGTGGGATGGCCAAAAGTAGGCCATACTCCCTACCCCCAAACGAAAAAGACCCCCCTGAAAAGAAGGGTCTTTTGAATTTCAAGGATAACAATCAGGCCAACTAGGCGCGTTCGGAATATTCCATCGTGTCTGTGTTCACTACAATGTCTTCGTCTGGACCAACAAACGGTGGCACCATAACTTTAACGCCATTTTCAAGAATAGCTGGCTTGAACGAATTCGCAGCTGTCTGGCCTTTAACCACTGGTTCAGTTTCCACGATCTTGCAAATCACCTTTTGCGGCAAACGTGCGTTCAAAGCTTCGGTATCGTGAAACTCAACAACGATGGTCATACCATCTTGTAGGAACGGACGGGTTTCACCTAGCAATTCGGCTGGCAATTGAACCTGTTCGAAGGTTTCCATGTCCATCACTGTCAAAAGACCATCGTCCTCAAATAAGAACTGTTGGTCCTTCTGTTCAAGGCGCACTTTTTCGACCTTGTCGGCGCTGCGGAAGCGCTCGTTCAACTTCGAACCGTTGCGAAGATTGCGCAGTTCGACCTGTGCAAATGCGCCACCTTTTCCGGGTTTTACGTGGTCCACTTTGACCGCAGCCCAAAGGCTGTCGTTGTGTTCCAGTACATTTCCAGGGCGAATTTCGTTTCCGTTAATTTTAGGCATATGTGTCAAAACCACGTCAAAAGGTTGATGGAAAGTTGTTCTTTCCTATACCTAGTTGGCTGGTCCACTGCAAGACAACGATATGTCGGAGGGCTCAGCAAGAGGTATGCACAATTTGCATAGAAGCTATGCAAAATCAGCCTATCCGAATCGAGTCAATTAGGTCATAAGAGACCTCACGCCAAAAAGACAAGAGCAAGAGTAATTGAAAGGACGACGGATGAAAGACTTCGTTGACGGCACTGCCTTTAATAACGAACAAGGTAATCGTGCACGCAAACTATTCGCAGCTGTCGTACTGGCTGCACTGGACGACGCAATTGCTGACGATAAGAAGTATGGCAATGGTCCAGAACAAATCGCTCGTTGGGCACGCTCTCGCGATGGTCGCGAAGTGCTTAGCTGCGCAGGTATTGACCCTAACGAACGGGTTGTAACTGGTCTTATGGACTTTGTTGGCAAAGGTGTACGGACTTCCGTAGCTCTGTCACGCGAAGAAAGCGAACGTCGCAACGCAGCCCAACAGGCTGAAGCGGCATAATAATTTGATCTAACTGCCATGATCGATTTTGAAAAATGCGCCCTCTGTTTGGGCGCTTTTTTCATTTGCAGGACGTTAATTTTGTCGATTATTTATTGCTGGAAGATAAATAACTACTGACGCATGATCCACAATTCTGCCAGTACCATCTGAATGCACAAGCCAATCACCCACCAAGGTGCTTTGCGCAGCCACAGCAACACGAGGGCAATAAGGGCCAGAAAACCCTCAATTGGGGCAACCCACCGTGCCCCATGATCAATATCCCAGTAACTCAGTGGACTTTCGAACACCCACCACGCGGCAGGCCAAAAATGGGCATGCCCGTCATCATGATGCAGTGGAAAATCAAGTGCCAAATGCAGACGCGCGGCACCCACAAGTGGAATAGCCCATTGGCTACGCCTCCAAATAGCCAGCGCAAAAAGTCCTAGCCAAATAAGGAACGAGTTGTCGATCGCGAAAACCATCTGCCAAGCATCTGAAAAATGCAGTTCACCAAACACATTCTCGGGTGGGATTTTCAACAGAACCAGCGACACAGCCGCCATCAGATACAATGACAAATCAGGCAAAATTGTCCCGATCACAGCAGCCCCTAGAATGTGCGAGGTCGCAGGCCGTCCAAAAACAGCTGCGCCGATCAATAAATGAGCTAGCGTATTCTTAACTTCCCCCGATAGATCGCCAAGCTGAGGCAGTCAAAATCGGTAAAGTCCATCTGATTTTTAGCAGGTTATTTGAGTTATTGCGCTACGAGGGCACGGTGAATTTCTCGGCGTACCAGTTTGCGCACATTGCTTGTGATACGTTCACCCAAAGCACCCTGCAATTCCTCGCGTAAGATTTCGCTAACAAGGTCACGAAGAGCTTCTTCATCCAAAAGTTCTTCAGCAGACGGAGAAAGCCCACTGTGCTGCGTCGTAGAATCAACCTCAGGATCTTCATCAAAGCTGACTTCTTCAGCATCGTCCCACTTCATCGATGGAGCTTCGCTTTCTGACGAATTTGGCTCAGCATCTTCAGACTGCCCATCGATTTGCGGCGCGACGTCATCGACAACCACTTCCAAAACAAAGGGCTCTGGCGCGGGTTCAGCAGCTTTTTCAGCCACATCTTCATACAATTGTTCGTCAGAGTGATCAAAGGTCGCTTCGGTATCATCTGAAACGTGTTCCTCGGAGCCCTTATCATCGTCGTTTTCTGGTGTTTTCACCTCATTTGCATCGTGACCCTCAGGACCAGCACCAAACTCTGACCATGCGTGAATAGTAGGTTCTGCAACAACTTCGCCGTCGCCTTGATCGTCTGCAACACGCAAAGCACGTGTTAAGACCAATCGGTCTGAGGATTGCGCTACGGCTGCAGCCACTTTCATTGACGGGCGATTATCATCCGAAACCAATCGGCGGATCGACGACAACACATCTTCAACTTCTACATTCGTTACTGGGTCTGACATTTTTATACCACTCTTGCCTGACCCAACATTACAGCGGGTCAGAGATTCGGACAACAGCCCACTAAAACAGTAACGTGATTAAACTCCGTCCTAAACGAGAGCTTATAATTTAAAGCTGTTCGCCTGCACAAAGCCATCCAAGACAGGCGCGCCTGCATTGAAGGACATGCGCCAATTCATCTTGCCATCGATCTTGTGACCAACACGAACTTCACCAAGGGCACCCGTCATAAAGATACCCACGATGCGGCCACCCTCTTTCAACTGGTCCAACAAAGCTGCAGGAATTTCCTCAACTCCGCCCTGGATCAAGATAACATCGTACGGACCATGCTGTGCAGCGCCTGCTGTCAGCGAACCTGTGTGAAGAATCACATTGTCCATACCAGCAGTGCTCAAGGCTTCTTGAGCCTCCACCACCATCGCTTCGTCTTCTTCAACAGCGACAACTGCTTCGGCCATATGTGCCACAACAGCCGAAGAATATCCGAATCCAGTGCCGATATCCAAAACCAATTCATTTTTTTGAATATTTAAAGCATCAAGCATTTTTGCCAAAGTACGCGGCTCCAAAACCACACGGGCACCGCCCAAAGGCAGGTTTTCCCCCATATAAGCGGCTTCTCTTTGTGCTGTAGGGACAAAGTCCTCACGCGCAACCGATAACATCGCATCGATGATTGGAAATTTAGTCACATCTGAAGGGCGAACCTGTGTGTCGACCATCATTGTGCGGCGCATCGCAAAGTCTGTCATCTGCTGAACTCGTTCGTCAATTTCTATTTGAGCCCTGATGTGCCACATCTGATCCCGCGCGGCAATGTCAGCTTGATGCAAATTGAGCATAGGAGGCCTTGCAGGCGCAAATCAATTGGGCTAACCCCTCTCTTACTACCCTGGCGGCGAGTTGGTAGAGTGGTTATGCAGCGGATTGCAAATCCGTGTACACGAGTTCGATTCTCGTACTCGCCTCCAAACATCCCCTTATTTTCCGACATTCCTAACTTGATGTGGTTTCGCCGATAAGTGGAGCGGATAACCGAGAGATTTGTTCAGGCAATCCCTGTCGCACGTTTTAGCCTCCAACCTCGCAAAAACGGACTATCAAAGATAAAAAAGGTCAGACCCATGGGCCTGACCTTAAAGTTGATACCAACAGGAAGTTGATTACGTAAATTAATCGCTGCGCACTCATTGCTGGATCACAAATATCTTCACAATCAGAGAAAGAGCTGGTCGGATCAACTTCAGCTCAGCAACTGCTTCAAGCATCAAAATCCAATAAAAAATGCATAGGATACTGGCGCACATACCATCATTAAGTCGATGAGTAGGATGGATAGGGTCAGGCCCTTGAACCTTACATAGCCGTTGTTGTCAGTCATGTTTTCACCTCATTAAAATTGGTATCAACGGATGTTAATTACTTACTAAATACGGTGCGAACTCGTGTTTAGATTACCTGAATTGTTGAGAAAAATTTCACTGAATTTGCTTGCCAAAAACGATCCAAACATTACCTAATGTATATTAAAACAACAAATGAGTTTAACATGGCTAAATGTGGATGTGGGGGTAGCCCGACAGGTAACTGCATCGGGTGGCACAACTTGACTGAAGAACAGTACAAAGAGAAAAAAGCGGCTCACGAAGCTAAACAAGCTGCTAAATAATTTGACCATAAATACGGGTGGGGCCGCGGATAAAACGCCTAGTGGCCTTTTCCGACCTATGTGACTTTATAGGTGTTATTGCCTTTTGAATTACATTTGGGACACACGTGGCGTTGCCGTACATCGTGGGTTGTCGCATCCTCACCAAGGACAGAAATAAGGTTTGCCACCTCTAGCACTGCGTGGTTCTTACAAGCGCCGCATGTTATGCTGATTTTGCTGTTAGCGATTGTTTCTAATTTTATCACGTTAACGACCGCCCAAGCGACACAACATGATCCGCCTTCATAGAGCATTGAACGGTGCGCTTGGCATTGGGGATATCATTGCCCTGCGCACGTGCCACTGCGCCGTCCTGATCATACCCATTCTCCAACCAACGCTGAACCAATCGCACTTCTAGAACCTCTAATGGCACATCCAGGAATACGCTGAAATCCCAGAACTTGGCCAAATCGCGCCATGGTGCCTCGTCCAGCAACAGATAATTCCCCTCCACCAGGATCGTCTCATCAGTGGCCAAAACTTTGCCGCCCTGTACAACGACACAATCGTTGCCTCGATCAAAGGTTGGGAAAACAACTTCGCCTTGCTTGGTCAAGGACCGCACAATCGTGAGAAAACCAGCAACATCAAACGTCTCAGGCGCGCCCTTGCGTGACATCAAACCATGCCGTGAGAGATCATCGTTGTCGCGGTGGAACCCATCCGTCGGGACAATGCACGAATTGGGGATATCAGCAGATAGCGTTTCAGCCAGTGTTGATTTTCCACTCGCTGGTGTACCAACAATTGCAATGATCCGTCTGCCTGCGCGCAATGGCACCGCAGCTATGGCATCAATTAAGTTCTTAAGATCGCTCATCTGCCCACAGTCTTTCTAGGGCCACCTTTTGCCCGCGCTATGAAAAGACAATAGCCCTTAGCGTTGAGCAAACAATGCCCCCAACAAACAAATAGGGCGTGAAACGAAATTATAGTCTCACGCCCCACTCAATCTCAAATGCAGTTAGGCCTTACTCCAGCTCAACCAACAGATCTTTGGCATCGATCTGGCTGCCAGCGTTCACATGGATCGCTTTCACAACCGCATCGCGTTCTGCGTGGATACCTGTTTCCATCTTCATCGCTTCGATGGTCAGCAACAGATCACCCTCTTTGACTTCTTTACCGGCAGTCGCGGCAATCGTCGCGACAACACCCGGCATAGGCGCACCAATGTGGTTGGCATTGCCAGCTTCCGCTTTTGGACGTGTAATCTTTTCAGACGCTGCCAAACGGTTCATCACGCGAATGGTGCGCGGTTGGCCGTTCAGTTCAAAGAACACCTTAACACCGCCATCTTCAGATACTTCAGACACAGCCTGCAGGCGAATTTCAAGCGTCTTACCTGGATCGATTTCAGCGCTGATTTCTTCGCCTGGGTTCATACCGTAGAAGAAGGTCGAAGTCGGCAATGTGCGCACAGGGCCATAAGTACGGTGACGGCCCATGTAGTCCAAGAACACTTTTGGATACATAAGGTAGCCATTCAAATCCTCATCATCGACGCGGCGACCATCCAACTGTTTGGACAAGTCTTTGCGCGTTGCCTCAAGATCAACAGGAGCCAACATCGCGCCCGGACGATCCGTAGACGCCGCTTCACCTTTCAGAATTTTCTTCTGGATGTCAGCAGGCCAGCCACCCGGAGGTTGACCCAAAGAGCCCTTCATCATGTCCACAACAGAGTCAGGGAACATAACGTCCGTTGCAGGGTCTTCAACCTGCGTACGGGTTAGGTTTTGGCTGACCATCATCAACGCCATGTCACCCACAACTTTGGAAGACGGAGTCACTTTAACGATATCACCAAACATTTGGTTCACGTCGGCATAGGTCTGCGCCACCTCATGCCAGCGCTCTTCCAATCCCAAAGAACGCGCCTGCGCTTTCAGATTGGTGAACTGACCACCGGGCATCTCGTGCAAATACACCTCGGACGCTGGGGCCTGAAGACCTGATTCAAATGCAGTGTAGTGACCACGCACCTGCTCAAAGTAGTTGCTGATTTCGCGGATCGCTTTGACGTCTAGACCTGTATCGCGATCGGTGCCTTTCAGCGCCTCAACGATTGAGCCCAGTGTTGGCTGGGACGTGTTGCCAGAAAATGCATCCATTGCCGCATCAACAACATCAACGCCCGCCTCAGAAACAGCCAGAACCGTTGCAATCGCAGCACCAGAGGTATCGTGCGTGTGGAAGTGGATCGGAAGATTAGTTTCTTCTTTCAGCGCCTTAACCAGCGCACGGCCCGCCGCAGGTTTCAACAAACCAGCCATGTCTTTCAGACCCAATACATGTGCGCCAGCCGCTTCAAGTTCTTTGGCCATACCAACATAATATTTCAGGTCATACTTATCACGTGCAGGGTCAAGCAGATCACCAGTGTAGCAAATGGTGCCCTCAATCACTTTGCCCGATTTGCCAACGGCATCCATAGCAACGCGCATGTTTTCAACCCAATTCAGGCTGTCAAACACGCGGAACACATCCACACCACTGTCGGCCGCTTGGGCTACAAAAGACTGCACCACGTTATCTGGGTAGTTCGTATAACCAACACCGTTAGAGGCACGCAGCAACATTTGCGTCATAATGTTTGGCATCGCCGCGCGAATGTCGCGCAGACGCTGCCATGGGCATTCCTGCAAGAAACGATACGCCACATCAAACGTCGCACCACCCCAACACTCAACACTGAACAACTGGTTCATTTTGGCAGCATATGCAGGTGCAACATTGACCATGTCGATAGAACGCATACGGGTCGCCAACAAAGACTGGTGCCCGTCACGCATCGTTGTATCGGTGATCAACAGTTGCGACTGATCGCGCATCCAGTTGGCCACAGCCTCTGGGCCTTGTTGGTCTAGAATTTGGCGGGTGCCGTCTGCAACATCAGTGATTGGTTTCACTGGTGGTTTCGGCAGCTTCACCTCAGTCGACGGTTTGGCACGGCCAACTGTTTCAGGATGCCCGTTCACCGTAATATCAGCAATGTATGTCAACAATTTCGTCGCGCGGTCACGACGTGCTTTGAAATCAAACAGGCTTGATGTCTCGTCGATGAACTTGGTGTGGTATTCATTGTTCAGGAATACAGGGTGCTTCAGCAGGTTTTCCACAAACGCAATGTTGGTAGACACACCGCGAATACGGAATTCGCGCAACGCGCGGTCCATGCGTGCAATCGCCATTTCAGGCGTGGCGGCGCGTGCAGTCACCTTGGTCAACAAGCTGTCGTAAAAGCGGGTGATCACCGCGCCAGAATAGGCAGTACCACCATCAAGACGGATGCCCGGACCAGTGGCCGAACGATACATCTGGATGCGACCGTAATCAGGAATAAAGTTATTTTGCGGATCTTCGGTTGTAACGCGGCACTGCAAAGCGTGGCCATCCAACTTCACATCTGCTTGGGATGCACAGCCTGTGGCCTCGGCCAATGTTTTGCCTTCAGAAATCAGGATTTGTGAACGCACAATATCAATACCTGTAACCTCTTCGGTCACGGTGTGCTCAACTTGAACACGCGGATTTACTTCGATGAAGTAGAATTCACCGTCATCCATATCCATCAGGAATTCGACAGTACCCGCACATTCATAATTCACATGCTGGCAAATTTTGCGGCCTAATTGGCATATTCTTTCGCGTTGTTCTTCGGACAGATAAGGCGCAGGCGCACGTTCAACCACTTTTTGGTTGCGGCGTTGCACAGAACAATCGCGTTCCCAAAGGTGGTAAATCTCGCCGTGGCTATCCCCAAGGATTTGCACCTCAACGTGGCGGGCCTTCATGATCATCCGTTCCAGATAGCCCTCACCGTTGCCAAATGCAGATTCGGCTTCACGACGACCTTCCAGAACTTTTTCTTCCAGCTCGTCTTCGTTCATGATGGCGCGCATTCCGCGACCACCACCACCCCAAGACGCCTTTAACATCAAAGGATAACCAACTTCAGCTGCCTGCTTCTTAACAAGGGCCATGTCCTCACCCAGAACTTCAGTTGCAGGGATAACTGGAACACCAGATTCAACAGCTACATCACGGGCAGACGCCTTATCGCCCAATTGGCGCATGGTTGCCGCCTTAGGACCAATGAACGTAATACCAGCATCAGTACAGGCATCTACAAATTCAGGATTTTCTGACAACAAGCCATATCCCGGGTGAATAGCGTCTGCGCCAGACATCTTGGCCACGCGGATGATTTCCTCGATGGACAGATATGCCGCAACTGGGCCCATGCCCTCACCAATGCGATACGCTTCATCAGCTTTAAAACGGTGTAGGCCCAATTTGTCTTCTTCAGCAAAAACCGCAACGGTCTTTTTGCCCATCTCATTGGCAGCACGCATAATGCGAATTGCGATTTCACCGCGGTTGGCGATTAGGATTTTTTCGAAGTTGGCCATGTAAGGTGTCCCAGTTTTTTAGTTTGTTGTTTGATCATTTAAGCGGCGCGTAAACGGGCGACCTGACCAAACTTTGCATTATCCACCTTGGGTGGCGCGTAATCCGTAATTATGATTCGTGATTCACTTATCTCATGATGGCTCAAACCAAGCGTTCAGCTCGCTGTGTCCTTGGCCGGCGCAATTTCCTTGCACCAGAAACACGTTCAGAGCACCGCTCAAATTCGCAAATATTGATACAAACGAAATGGTATCGTCTTCCCGTCATTCTAATTTAGCGGACAAACAGCATGGGGGAACCGAATTGTCAAACAAATGGCCCAAAAATAGCCCAAAAAAGAGGGCAAATGCCGTCTTTTTAGGCACACTGGTGTCATCCGTCACAACGTTGTATTCCTTTCTCAAGCAACAATTTTGGATCGATATGACCCACGACAACTCCCCCGCCGCCATCACCAAAATCGGTGAACGTGTCCTAAACATCGAAGCTGATGCGATTTCGCAAATGGCCAATTGCATGCCTGTAGACTTCGCTGCCGCCGCACAGCTTATCCTGGGACTTGAGGGTCGTGTGATCGTTGCTGGTATCGGCAAATCAGGCCACATCGGGCGCAAAATTTCAGCCACCTTGGCATCCACAGGAACCCCATCTGATTTCTTGCACGCGTCTGAAGCAAGCCACGGCGATCTGGGCATGGTCACGCAGGGTGACGTTTGTATTCTTATCTCAAACTCTGGCGAAACATCGGAACTGGGCGACCTTATTCGCTACACACGCAGGTTTTCGATTCCCTTGATCGGCATATCATCCAACCCAGACAGCACATTGATGCAAGCCGCCGATTATTTGCTTACGCTCCCCAAATTGCCAGAGGCCTGCGCAATTGGCAT
>Ga0307998_1000531_pt1 | contig 21518 bp, 21 predicted proteins | sample Davwhametageno37_FD_203147 | JGI IMG/M metagenome (GOLD analysis project Ga0307998, IMG submission 203147) | Marine microbial communities from Davis Island wharf, Antarctic Ocean - #37 | ecosystem: Environmental > Aquatic > Marine > Unclassified | place: Antarctic Ocean: Davis Island wharf... | reverse complement strand
ATCAAAATGATAATGGTGACAAACGGTATTTGGTCAAGCCGCTTTTTAAAGCTGTGCAAGTTCTAAGAACCGTTTGTGAATCACCTACTGCGCTTACTCTACAAGATATAACCGAGTTGTCTGAAATTCCGAAATCCACGGTTTATCGGTATCTTTATACAATGAAGACTCTAGATATGATCGCTTACGATCCGAAAACGGAAACCTATTCGCCTGGTCTTGGGCTCTGGTGGTTGATGCAAACCGCTGACCCCTTCGCAAATTTGCGCCATATTGGTCGGAATGAGCGTCGTAAACTAATGAAAAAGTTTAACGAAACTGTAAATCTCGGCGTATTGACGGGCAGTCAGATTTTATATCTTGAAATCATAGAAAGCTCTCAATCATTGAGGATGCAGGCCAAACCAGGCGAACGCGATGAAGTTCATTCAACGGCCTTGGGCAAAGCCTTGCTCGCGTTTCGCCCACGAAGCCAGTGGGACGCACTCATTCCTCAAAAAATGGTTAGGCGGACGGAAAAAACGATTATTGTGCGAAAAGACATGATTGCGAACCTCGAAAGTGTTCGGCGCGACGGATACGCCGTCGAGCGAGGTGAGAACGAGGACGGGGCAACCTGTATTGCGGCACCGATCCTGGATGCAAACAGCGCCTCTATTGCGTCAATAAGTGTTTCATTACCCACCAGTCGTGCGTCGGATGAGCTCACAGATCAGATAGTGAAGGAAATTGTAATTTGCTGCGAGACTATCCAGTCCAGATTATAGGCTGACCGAAATTGATACACAGATGGATGTTTTCCGTTTTACCACACGAAATTTGCGTGCCTTGCAGCAAGATTGAAATCCAATACAATCCCAACCAATTGCAGTTTTCTTGATGGGAGAAATAAGTTTGGTCAAAGTATTCCTTGCCACGTTCGGGACTGAATCCAATACATTTGCAACTTATCCGGCGAGTATAAAAGATTTCCGGGAAGGATTGTGGTGCGAGAATGGAATTTCTACCGCGATTCCTTCACCATGGTCTGGACCAGCCAAATTGTGGCGAGACCGAGCGCTGGCATCGAATTGGACAGTTTACGAAAGCCTCCACGCATATGCACAGCCCGCAGGAACCCTGTCACGTCGCGTCTATGAGGAAACTCGGGACAGGATCCTGAACGATTTGCGCGCGATCGAACGTGTGGATGCGGTGCTTCTATACCTGCATGGCGCTATGGTGGCAGAGGGCTACGATGATTGCGAAGGCGATTTAGTCGCGCGGGCACGTGGGATCGTTGGACCGGATGTGAAAATCGGCCTAGAACTTGATCTGCATGCGCACATAGATCACAAACTTGTTGATGCCGCCGACATAATCGTTCTTTTTAAGACTTACCCACATATTGATCATAACGACCGCGCAGACGACCTGTTTGATCTGATGCAGCGGACTCTGGCAGGCGAGATCGACCCGAAGATGACCCTATTCGATTGTAAAACCATGGGTTTGTTTCCCACAACCCGAGCTGGGCCAATGCCCGAATTCGTCGCCGATATGATCTCAGCGGAAGGCAACGACGGCATTCTTTCACTCTCGCTTAACCACGGTTTTCCTTGGGCTGATGTACCAATTGCGGGCGCTAAAATGCTGGCGGTTTCAGATGGTGATCCAAAACTTGCGAGTGAAATGGCTGAGAAATTTGGCCGTTACTTTTATCGTATTCGTCATACTGCAGCTCTTGTTTTTACGCCTATGGACAAGGCAGTTGAAATTGCTGCTCAAAATAGTGGTAAACCGATATTGTTGGCCGATGTGTCCGATCAGACTGGTGGCGGCGCACCGGGGGACACATGCCATATGGTACGTGCTTTCTTGGATGCAGGCATTGAACGCGCCACCTTCGGCCCAATCTGGGACCCTGCCACAATCGAAATCTGTTTTCAACTTGGCGTGCAGTCTAAAACTTGGCTTCGCATCGGCGGGAAATCTGAACCACAGTCCGGGCCTCCATTGGATATTGAGGGTGAAATTGTTTTTCTAAAACGCAATTCATCGCAAGAAAATGATGGAATGGAGGATGTTGCGATTGGCGATGTCGCAGTTATTAAGTGCCGCGGGGTAGAGATAGTTCTGACGAGCATTCGCACCAATGTTTATTCTCCAGGATTTTTCACTCAACACGGGATTAGTCTGTCAGATAAACAGGTTATTGGAGTCAAAAATCTATACAAGCACACGGACATATTCGCACCATTGGTGCAAGAGCAGTATTACGTCGCAACACCGGGTGTATGTCAGCCTGATTTTAGTCTGCTCGAATACAAAAAACTCCCACGTCCAATTTGGCCACTCGATGGCGAACCGCTCAAGTTTCATGAATTCTGAGGAAATGGAATAGATCATGTTAGACAAGGTTAAAAAACCTCTCCGCAGCCAAGCTTGGTTCAACGATCCTGAACGACCGATTGAAACAGCGATTTATCTAGAGCGCTATATGAACTTCGGGCTGACGCGCGAAGAATTGCAATCCGGCAAACCGATTATCGGAATCGCCCAAACCGGCAATGACCTCGTGCCCTGTAACCGGCACCTTGTTGATCTAGCAAGTCGGGTGAAAGACGGCATTCGCGAGGCCGGTGGCATTGGATTGGAATTTCCTGTTCATCCGCTTCAGGAAACCGGCAAGCGACCAACCGCAGCACTCGACAGAAATCTGGCATATCTCGGGTTGGTTGAAGTGCTGTATGGGTATCCACTTGACGGGGTGGTTCTTACGACCGGTTGTGACAAAACGACTCCTGCCTGCCTGATGGCAGCAGCAACAGTCGATATTCCAGCGATCGTGCTTTCAGGCGGGCCGATGCTGAACGGTTACCATAAAGGGCGTCAAATTGGGTCAGGAACAATCGTCTGGGAAGCTAGAAAACAGCTAGCCTCAGGCGAAATCTCTTATGAGCAATGCATGGAGTTGATCGCCGCCGGGTCGCCATCGATCGGGCATTGCAACACGATGGGCACGGCGTTATCGATGAATTGTCTGGCAGAAGGACTAGGGATGAGCCTACAGGGCTGTGCCTCTATTCCAGCGCCTTATCGCGAACGGGGGCAAATGGCGTTTGAAACGGGACGACGCGCTGTTGAGTTGGTCGAGTGCGATCTCAAGCCATCCGATATTATGACCAAAGAGGCGTTTGACAACGCTATCGCGTTGAATACTGCAATTGGCGGGTCGACAAATACACCGATCCACTTAAATGCAATTGCCCGCCATTTAAGCATCGAACTGGATAACGTAGCGTGGCAAAACATTGGACAGGACCTGCCGCTATTGGTTGATCTTCAGCCCGCCGGACGGTTTTTAGCTGAGGACTTTCATAGAGCTGGCGGTGTGCCGGCCGTTATTGCCGAACTTTTGGGTGCAGGTCTGCTCCCGCATCCCGAAAATCAAACAGTGTCAGGCGCAACAGTTCAATCCCTCTATGGTGATTGTAGATCACAGGATCAGGACGTCATCAAACCAGTTAGCGAGCCGCTTCAACAAAAAGCTGGATTCGTCAATCTGCACGGTAATCTTTTTCGCAGTGCAATCATGAAAAAGTCAGTAATATCCGACATGTTTAGGAAACGGTATCTATCCAACCCAATTGACCTAGAAGCATTCGAGTGTCGTGCGATTGTCTTTGAAGGACCGGAGGACTATCACCAAAGGATAGACGATCCTGACTTGGGCTGTGATGAAAACAGCATATTAATCATACGCGGATGTGGCCCTGTTGGTTATCCAGGTGGCGCGGAGGTTGTAAACATGCAACCACCTGCTGAATTGATAAAAATGGGTATTACTGAATTGCCATGCTTGGGTGACGGCCGTCAATCTGGCACCTCAGGCTCTCCCTCCATCCTGAATGCGTCCCCGGAAGCGGCCGTGCAGGGCGGTCTAGCGTTGATCCGCACTGGCGATATGATCCGCGTTGACTTGAAGGTGGGTGAAGTGAATGTGCTTCTCGACCCATCAGAACTTCTCGCGCGACAAGCCAGTTTGGAAAGTCAAAATGGGTTTCCAATTCCAGAGCACCAAACACCTTGGCAGGAAATTCAACGCGGGCTAGTAGACCAACTTGATAACGGGATGACACTGAAGCCTGCGGTCAAATACCAACAAATAGTAAATTCTAAAGGGCTGCCGCGCGATAGCCATTGATCAATGAGTGGCAATTTTTTTTGTACTAGTTGATTTTGTTGGATACTTTTGATCTAAGACAGCTAACCGCGACGAACCACACCGTTGTCCAGAAAATTGACATCTAAGGCCTTGAATGGCCGCTTTCGCGTTTCTGCGTTGCCGAATTTGAAGGGCCGTTGGAGGTCGGCAATGGGCCGGAAGCAGTCCTACACCACCAAGCTGTATGGTTCGAAGGCGTTTTTTTAAACACTATGTTAACATACACTTTGCAAATGAGTGCTTTATACAAGTTCAATAGCGTTGCGCAGTTTGCTCTCATTGAAATCTATGTATTTCATAGTTGTGCTGATGTCCTTGTGTCGTGCCAACGCCATAATCACGCGCACATTTATCCCTTTGTCAGCTAACTCTGTTAAAAACTGTCTGCGACCACTATGCGAGCTAGCACCTTTAATGCCTGCAAGGGCATAAAAGCGGGCAAATAAATTTACAATTGTCTGCGCACTAAATCCCCCCCGCTTTGCGCTGAAAAACAGCTGTGCAGTAGGGTTGGCTGTGTGATGTGGGTATTGGGCTGCAAATGACTTAAGGGCTTTTGACAGGCGTTTGCTGACAAGCACTGTATTTGCTTCGTCACCTTTTGTTTGCGTTGCTGTCAAATAAACTGTGTCGCGTACTTCTGCCGTGACTACGTCGTGCCAATGGCTTCAAGAGCCTATGCGGAGGCCGCCACACCTCCAGCGGAGAGGGCAGCGATGAGCTTAGCGCATTTAATACTGGAGGAGAGACTGCCTGACCTAAATCCCCGCGTCATAAGCCGTCGAAACCGAAGTGGCCTGAAGGATGCACGAGAGGTGAAAGCCGCCATAGCTATCTTAGTCGACGCCCACTGGCTGACAGAGCATACTGAAAAGACGGCTGGCGCACCAAAGACGGTCTGGGTGGTCAACCCACAGGTTTTTAATTGAGTAGCATGAAAGCCTGTGTACCCTTTTGTCGGTTTTGTCGGTTTTGTCCTTTGTCATTGGATATTAAAATAAAGAAAAGAAGAAGAAGGATAAACTTTTATATATATTTCTACTGACAAAGGACAAAACCGACAAAACCGACATAAGCCCCCTTGGCATAGCCGATCGACCCTTCGGCCTATCTTTAGTGAGTATTGGGCCGCCACCTATGAGCTGCTCAGCTCTAGCCGCAACAAAATTTGCTACTTCGGGCAAAGTTCCCAAATTATTACCTGAAAATATTGGAGAATAGAGATGGGCGGATATGGATCAGGGCGGCGCAGTACCAAACCCAAAGTCGAAGAGTGTAGTTCTATAGATGCCAATCAGCTCAACAGAGATGGCTGCTTGGAGAACGGCTGGAACGGGACAATGGCGTGGTCACGCAATGGGAAAAAGTTTTCTTCTATCGGTATACGTGCAACAGCCGATTATCTGCATCTAGGTTACAGTTCTGAGCGTTACGGCTCCGTAATCCAGCCCATTCGAATAGAGCGCCTGCCCTGCCGTTTTGGAGGCTCACGGGCCTACTTCAGGTGTGACTGTGGCAAGCGGGTGGTAAAGCTCTACGGCTTTGGTCGGCACTTCCTGTGTCGCCACTGCTCTGGCCTATTCCACTACAGCAAGAACGAGGGTTTTTGGGATCGATCTTTACGTCAGCGAACAAAACACAAGCAGCGCCTGAGTGGAGATGCGTCCCTAGACGCGTATGAGATGCCGAAACCTAACCGTATAGGTTGGCGGATCATTAAATATTTTTTTTGGTTAAGAAACTTATAGAAACACAAGCTGACTTTTATCGCAGATAGCTTTTCTTTGTATTAAAATTTCATCTAATATCTTTAGTTGGCAGGGGCTAAGAGACTCGAACTCTTTAAACCAACCGCTAACTTCCGAATAAATAGACATAATCCATTGTAAATTAAGAATAAAATTAAGCAAGAAATCGGAGCACTCTCATTATAATAGTGACACGAATAGTGACATAAGGGCTACCAAAAAACTTAGAAGTTTGCTGATGTGTGACGCATGAATTTGAGCTAGAGGCTGTCACAGGGTGCTGTCAGATTAAATTCGAACGAGTCTCAGCTTACCGCGATCCACCGGAACTTAGGCGGAACGAAGCAGCCGCCACGGTTCGGTCATCCCAAAAGGTTAAATAGTATATAGTAATAAATATGGATTTTATTCTTCCATACTTGATCCGCGTAGTGCCAGATTGGACCAGTAGCGGCCCAGGTAACTATGGGCGGAGAGCGGACGTTCGCTGCGGGTGCGAAGTAGCATTGGCTGGTTCGGTAAGCTGCCGTTACTCAATGTCAATCAAATGCTGCAGAAAACCTTCCAGTTCAGTATCGTCAATCGGGACGATGTGTTGTTGGCCAGGATAGATATGCTTCTCTACGTCTGCTCGAAATTCTTGAAACGCGGCAACACGCTCTTGCTGCAAACGCTGGTATTCCTGGGTGAAATTCCGGTAGGTCTTGGCATGCCTTGGTTTGTGCCCTTGTGTGCAGCCAAGTACATCATCCGAAAAAAGATATTGTGCATCAGCGTGAGGGCCTGCCCCCATACCCAATAGGACCAGTTTGGATCGTTTCGCAATTTCGGCCGCTACTCGATCGGGTACGACTTCGATTTCAACGCCAAAACAACCGGCTGCTTCCAGCTTTTTAACATCTTCAAACACTTTGATCGCGCTTACAGTTGTCTTGCCTACAGCCTTAAACCCACCCGTCCAAGTCGATTTTTGTGGTATAAGCCCGGCGTGCCCCACGACTGGGATCCCATCATCAGCTAACGCCTTGATTGTCCCTATCGAAGACACACAATATACGCTGTCACCGCCAGTTTGCATCGCACGATGCGCGGCTCGCTGATGTTCATCAAGCGTCACAATACCATGGTAGAGAGGAATTCCAACCTGAACGAAACACTCGCCTGCCGCCTCGCGCATATCGGAGGTCCATAAATTTATGGGGACGCAGATCATGTCGATGCCAGCTTCATGTGCTGCTGATGCTTCTTCAATTGTACGCACAAAAAGCATGGTCAACTTTCGTACACCCTTAAGCGCTCGAATATCGGCTACGGTTTTCTTTCCCATTTTCTTTCCTCTTGTTAAGTTGCTCTGAGCAATGTTTTTAAGTTGGTTTCCGGATCCGTCAGCTGTGCTGAGTTTGGCACTGCACCCTTGGCGATCATTACCTCCAATAAGCGCATTTCTTTGGCGATCCCATTCCCATGCCCTACACCAGCTGCATATTTCAGGCTGCCGTTACTATCCAAAAAGCACTCTATGAAACCCTCAGCTTTCTCTAATGGTCGCGTCACCGAACGACCATTAGACGGCATAAAACCGACCACCTGTAGTGTGAGGTCATATTGATCCGACCAGAGCCAGGGGACTTGATCATACGGACGACCCATTCCCAACATATTTTCGGCAACCCTGTGGCCCTGTTCTTGTGCAGCTTTCCAACTTTCAAGCCTGACCATTTCGCCCTGATGAGGGAATGAGCAGCAATCTCCGGCCGCAAAAATATCTTGGTGAGATGTTTGGAAGAATGAATCAACAACAATCCCGTTATCTACCGTTAGTGACGCTGAAACTGCTAACCCCACATTTGGTTCAGATCCTATGCCTGCGACGACAACGTCATAAGGATAAGAAACACCATCTTTGCACACAACTTCACTTTCCGAAATTGTTGAGATTGTTGCCCCGTAAACGAACCTAACTCCCTCTTTCAAATGACGGCTGGAAACGAATTCAGAGATCGTTGGTGGAACAGCCCGTGCCATGACGCGATCACCGGCTTCAAATATTGTGACGCTTGCGCTCGATGTTGAAGCCAAGGCCGCCAGTTCGAGGCCAATGAATCCGCCTCCGACGATGACAAGATTTGTATCGCATCTGATCGACGCAAGGATGTCTTGCGCATCGTCCAGTGTCCGAAAAGCCCTCGTGTTTTTCATCCCAGGAAATACGCGAGAACGCGCACCGGTCGCGATGAGTAGTTTTGAAAAATTCAATTTCTGCTGATTGTCTAACTCAACTGCGCGTGTATTCTGATGAATTTCAGCGACGGCTCTCCCGAGCACTAGTTCAATACCTGCAGCCTCATAGGCTCCACTCTCGCGGATCGGTTTTGGAACCACAGACAGAGATTTTGAAAGTGGGGGACGCTCATATGGTAAATGAGGTTCATCTCCTATTAAGGTGATTTGCCCCCCATAACCTAGTTTACGAAGCGAGAAGGCTGCGTTGACCCCACATTCGCCTGCTCCGACGATGATAATGCCGTCATCATGCTGCAACATCGATGAAAACCAATCCGTTCTTAAGCATTACTGGATAAATCTTGAGATTAACACAAACAGGCGCGCCCATTGCCTCGCCAGTTTTGTAGTTGAAAACACCGTTATGCTTGGGACATTCAATTGTCTCGCCCATAACCAAACCATCTTCAAGCTGCACATATTCATGCGTACAAAGCCCATCGGTAGCAAAATACTCATCTTCGGGGCTACGATAAATGGCATAGACATGCCCTTCATAGTCAAATCGGATGAGGTCTTCTTCTTCAATCGAATCTGCACTGCACGCTTCAATCCAGACTGTCATGCTCAACTCCTTCACGCCGTTGTGGCGACTTCTTTCAATTTTTGAGCTTCTTTGTATGGCCTGGCCGTTGGTGGAAGTTCTCGTTTCAAAAAGCAGTCTTCATTCTTTAGCTGACGCATCCACACTGGCCAAATCTTTCGATAAGCTGCAAACATGGAGCGGTCAGGTGCTGGCATGTCGTCTTTCAGCAGCTCATGAAGTTCGGGCAGCTTGTGGAAGGGGACCATAGGAAACATGTGATGCTCGATGTGGTAATTCATGTTCCAGTAGATGAACCGACTAATTGGATTAATATAAACGGTTCTGCTGTTCAGGCGATGATCAAGAACATTGTCGGCCAGGCCACCGTGCTGAAGCAAACCGGTGGCCAGGCCGTGCCAAGCGCCGTAGAAGGTCGGTAATCCGACAAAAATCAACGGCAGAATGCTGCCAATCGATATGGCGAAGATTATGACAGCGGCGTAAATGAGCACCCAAATTCGTGCGACAAAAATCACCTTCGGTTGCTCAGCCTCAGGAATAAAGGTTTTTTGCTCGTCAATAATGATGCCAACACTGTATTGCACCATATTTTTCAGGCCTAGAAACCCACCGACCAAGCCAAAAAAACCTAGAAAAACCAAGAATAATACAGGGGGTCTCATGACAGCTATTTCTGGGTCGTGGCCAACAATATGGGTATCGGTGTGGTGGCGCGTATGGCCCCATCGCCAAACGGTTGGATTCCGGATCATCATGAAACTCGCAACTTGATAAACTACGTCGTTCATCCAACGGGCCTTGAACGCGGTGCGATGACCACATTCATGCCAACGCGAGTCAGACGCCGAACCGTATAAAACGCCATATGCCAGAAAGAAGGGAACGGACCACCAGCTTGGCCAAAGAACGAACGCGCAACCCCCGAAAATCGCCATCAAGCCCAACCAGATGATCGTGCTGCGAATTGCCGGTCCATTTGAGCGCTTCATCAGTGCCTTCATTTTACTGCGTGGTATGTCAGGATGATACCATTCTGCGGATACCAGACCGGCCTCTATCGCCGCGTTGGTATTTTCTCCCATTAGTGAATAGTCGCGTTTTTTTGTCATAGTACTATCTGTGCTGCCTCTATTTCGAGAAATTCGCATAAGGCCGATTAATCAGTGGTCAGATGCTGTTCGTTTTAACCTTGGCTAAATTCGGATGAACTAGCAGCCCCTTCATTTTAGAAACGATTTGAACTATTACGTTTGCCATGCTTAGTTTTGGTTGAACTAGCCATCCAAAATGGCTCAATTAAAGTGTTTGCATGAAATTTACATTGGTGTCCTTCAAGATAATCAGTTATCTTCAATGTGTGCGCGGTATATTGTATAATATCCATGTCTGAAATTTTCATTGAGATGTCCATGATTGATATATTCGAAATTTCTACGATTGTTATAGGGCAGATAGACTACCCGCCTGGGGGAACATTGGGCCCAAGAACTCAAGCCGACCTGCAGCTTGTGATTATGGATAGTGGGTCTGTCCAGATAGACACCGATGGTGCAGAAGTGCGGCTTCGTCCGGGGCAAATTTCTTGCCAATGGCCCGGATTTCGTGAAATGTACCATTTTGATCGCAACCATAGTTCAAGCCATCGCTGGATTTCCATCTCTCCCCGCGACGGGCGCACAGTGCAAAAGATGCTTTCATTAAGGCAAACGATACCGAATACTGGCATCGAAACGCCCATGATGCGCGGCTTGTTTGACGTTATTCGCAGAGGGCCGGAGGGGCTAGTCAATGGCATTGTTGATCCGGGTTATGATCGTTCTTGGCCCAACGTGAAGGCCTTATTGGCTGTGGCTTATCTGACGGCCTATGTAGATCAAACAGAATCTCAACTACAAGATCGAGAGCATATGTCGTGGCCGCAACCACTCCAGAAGCTGGCACGGTTCATCGAACAAAATTATGAAAACTCCTTGGCACTTTCCGATCTAGCAGAAGCGGCTTCGGTAACGCCAAGTCATCTGATTAGATTATGTCGTAAGCACAATCAGTCGACACCGATGAAATGGCTTTGGACTGTGCGAGTGGATCGCGGCCATTACCTTTTGAAATACTCAGGCTTGACTGTGGCCGAGATCGCATACAGAGTCGGTTTTTCGAGCCCTTACCATTTCTCCCGTGTATTCAGGGACAGGATGGGCATGGCGCCCACGCATGCGCGCCAAATTGCCTGGAACCTGAACGAAGGAAACGAGATACCTAAAGAACTCTGAGAACGTGACATGTCATTGCTGAGCTGTTCATACGCATCTTCTAACTAGATGGCCAAATTCAAGATTATTGGCTGATTCATGCCAGTTTGTGGCCTGCAGTCTGATGAAAGCAAACTATGGAATTTGAGGCAATGAAATCGGCTCTCTCGCAAAGTTTTGCCCCATGGGCGTCACGGTCTTGTTGTGCTAGACGCATGCCTCCAATTTTTAAGGTGAGCAGCTAGTCATGACAATTGATTTCAAGGGACACCAGTATCCCAAAAGCGTGATTTAGTACGCGGTGTTTTTCCACGTTCACTACGGGGTCTCATACCGCGATTTAGAGGAAATCATGGCCGAACGTGGCGTTGAAGTTGACCATGCCACGCTGAACCGTTGGGTTGTCAAATATTCACCGAAGATTGCTAAATCGGCGCAGCAAAGAAAGCTTGCAATCGGTCAGTCTTGGCGAATGGACGAAACGTACATCAAGGTCAAAGGAAAGTGGACCTATCTTTACCGAGCCATCGACAAGCACGGGAAAACCCTTGACTTCATGCTGTCCAAGCGAAGGGAAAAAGCCGCAGCGAGGCTGTTTTTCAGGTGCGCTATCGAGACGAATGGTGTTCCTTCACGAATCGCGATCAATAAAAGTGGCGCTAATTTCGCAGATCTTCGATGGATAAATATTGGCCTCAAACTCTCTCGAACACATCGACCTATTGAAATCCTGCGCGCGAAATATTTGAACGATATCGTAGAGCAGGACCACCGCTTCATCAAGAAAGTCACCCGCCCAATGCTAGGCTTCAAAGTATTCCATTCGGCCACTGCTACGCTGGCTGGAATAGAAGTCGCCCATATGATCTGAAAGAAACAGTTCCAGTCAAACCACATATCCCCGTTCAAACCATTTGAATGCCTAGTTGCCTAAATCCCGACCAATATCGGCTTCTACAGTAGCACGCGCCGCAATGTGGTCACGCATCTTCAATCCCATTAGTGCCCGTTTGTGATGGCCCATAGTTTGTTCTGTATGGTTTTCAGGATCTGCAAGATTGTAGTCCCGCGCGTTGGTTGCTGTTGCTGACATTATGTCGCCTCCTTATGCAGGGTGGGAAACTGGTTGCTGGGGTCAGGATAGTCGGTGTCAGGCTGGACTGATATTGACCTGATACGTTTTTCTGCGCCTGAAATGTCCGCAGCATCGACAAGCACTGTAAACTGGACATCATAGGTGCGGGTTTCGCCGGAATTCAACCAGATCATTTCATCGCGTCCACGCGCAAAATTGTTCCCTTTGATGTGATGGGTCGCGGCTTCAATCCCCATGACATAATGACCGGCCTGAAAGTTCTGCCACTGAAAGGCGCACGGTAAATCGGTGGCTGATGTTTCCATCAACAGGCCAAATTCAAGGTGGTCGTTCACGACAGCTACAGGAACACAGCCTTGTGAATCATGGCCCATCTGATGTTGCCAAACTTGTTCTTGAAACCTAGTCATCGGGTCCGGACAGGTTCGATACCCGACCTTTTGGGCGTCCAGTCCCGCCTCTGCGTGAGTGGCGAAGATGACCGAACGGATCGGGGCTAGATACCGGCTTTGCGCGTCCACCAGCGGGTAACCAAGATTGACGTGATACAGCAGCATGTGCGGCGTCCGCAAAAAGCCGGTGCTGGTGACCGTGTCTGCTATCGACACGGTATTGCTGCCCAGCATTACAGAGATTTTCCGGTTGAGTTGAAGGACATCACCAAACAACGTCGCTTGAGTTACGACACCCTCGGCCCACAGCGAACAGATATCGCCGTCCCAGCGTTCACCGTATCCTGTCAGCCGCGCAGGTGTGTTCGCAATCCTGCCATGTTGAGTCTGTTGCACGGCCTGTTGCGCAGCGTGTCCATAGCCGTAGCCGGGTACTTCCTCGGGCCCTAGAATATGATCGAGGCCGCAGGTCGCAAGGAACCCGCTGAACGATCGGTTCCAGCCACGCCCGCCGTCCTCAAGGTTGTTGTTGAATGATGGGTGTCGCGTGCCAGCGGCGGATTGCCAGCCGATTGCGCGCCCGTTGTGGGTAAATGTGCCGATGTCCATTGCGCGGTCCACGTTGACCGTGAACTGCAATCCGCTACCGGTGTTGAAATCCAGAATACGCGTTCCGCGCCCTGCGCCATCTTCCAGCGTGGACAGACGGACACTGCCAAATTGCGTAGTATCACCTGCCCGTGCCCGCAACGACGCACGCGAATGCGACGCGCCGTAAAGCTGCATCGTTGGGGGTTCATCGGTTGGGGGCGGTTTTTGGGGCATGCTAAATGGTCCAGCCACCGTCGATGTTCAGACTTTGCCCCGTGGTGAAGGCGGCGTCATCCGAGGCGAGGTAGCATGCCAATGCAGCAACTTCTTCGGCTTTGCCGATGCGACCCATTTTTTGGCGCGCGTTGAATTCTTCCCACGCCTTTTCATAATCTCCCGTTGCGTGCAGGCGGTCGTGTAAAGAGGGGCTGTCCACAGTACCGGGGCAGATCGCATTGCAGCGGATGCCTTTTTCGACATAGTCTGCAGCCACTGATTTGGTCAAACCAATCACCGCTGCCTTGGTGGTGCCATAGATACAGCGATTGGGTACACCAGCCACCGAGCTGGCCACGGACGCAATGTTGATTATGGAACCATTGCCACGATCAAGCATTCCCGGCAGCACGGCGCGGATAGTGTCGAACATGGCTTTGACGTTCAAGGCAAATGCAATTTCCAAATCATTGTGGTTGGCTTCCAACACGCTACCCCCGTGCACCACGCCAGCGCAATTGAATAAGATATCGACCTCGCCAGCCTCGGCTATCGCTTTATTGACGGCGTCGGTGTCAGTTACGTCTAGCTGCATTACTTCCAGTCCAGTAACGCCTTCGAGCGGGGTTATATCAATGTCGGTTGCAATCACCCTGGCGCCCTGTGCAACCATGCGTTCGACGGTCGCCCTTCCAATACCCTGCGCCGAAGCGGTGGCGAAAACGGTTTTTCCTTGAAGTCGTGTCATATCGTTCCTGTTCTATTCTAAATATTTGCAGGGCGTAGCAGCTCCCTGAATTCTAATCAGAGGTCGCTCTTTCCGTAGGTCCACGCCAGAGGCTTACAGCCGCTGCCGCTGCGGCTAGTTTTTGCGTATAGGCATGTTGAGGGTGCAAAAGGACATTTGCTGTATTGCCCGTCTCGACGATAACGCCATCTTTCAAAACAATAATGCTATCAGTAACCCGACCCACAACAGCCAGATCGTGAGACACAAGTACCACGGTCAAATTCAGTTGTTCCCTTAGTTCAGCAATCAGTTTTAAGGCTTGCGCCTGAACCGAAACATCCAGTGCACTGGTCGGCTCGTCCGCCAAAAGGATGCTCGGTTTAACCGACAGTGCACGAGCGATAGCGACGCGCTGCAATTGGCCACCTGACAACTCGTGCGGAAACCGGTTTAGATAGTCAGCCTGCAAGCCAACGCGCACCAGCAAGCTTGCCAGTTCTTCATCCGGTGGCACCCGTTTTTCAAGCGATCTGATTGGCTGGGAAACTGACGTGCCAATTTTCATGCGTGGGTCGAAAGATCGTTTTGGGTTCTGATAAATCAACTGAATCTTGCGGCGCAGGTCAAGCATTTCGCGAGGGTTTAGAGTGGCCATATTGCGACCAGCAACTTGAACGTTCCCTTCCGTAATCGGCAAGAGACCACAGAGATTACGAATTAGCGTTGACTTGCCGGAACCAGATTCGCCCACGATGCCAAGAAACCCACCAGCTTCCAAAGAAAAATTCAAATCGCGCAGAGTCCACGTGTCAGTATCCCGCGCTGTACGTGGTGCATAGCTAAAGTAAAAATTCTTTACATCAATGAGTGGCATCTGACTTTCCTGTATAGCTGATCGGGTTGCAACACCGGTGAAGATGGCCATTATCAACCTGTTGCAAAGGTACAAATAAACGGCACGCGGTCACAGCAAAACCGCACCGATTTCTAAAGCGGCACCCGTCAGGAAATTCGCCAATGGCCGGAACCGATCCTTTGATTGAGCGCAGCTCACTTAAATCGCGCGCCACATCGGCTTCATTTTCTGGAAATGCAATGTTTGCAGTAATCAGAGCATCGGAGTATCGGTGAGCCGGGTGATCAATAACGGAATCAACGGGTCCAAATTCTACGATCTGTCCACCGTAGATTACAGCAACGTTCTGGCACACAAAGCGCACCACACCCAAATCATGGCTCACAAAGATTAGCCCCATTTCCAGCTCTTTACTTAGAGCCAGAAGCAGCTTCAGGATTTCCCCTTGTACTGTCACATCAAGCGCGGTGGTGGCTTCATCTGCGATCAAAAGCATTGGGTCGCAGGCGATAGCCATGGCGATCAGTACTCGCTGTTGCTGCCCACCAGAAAGCTGGTGTGGATAGCTGCGGATGATCCGGTCTGGATCAGGTAGGCGCACGTTGTCGATTAATTCGCGCACACGCCGGTTGACCGTTTTTTTTCCATCGATCGAATGTAGTGAAACTGCTTCGGCGATCTGCCTTCCAATCCGCATGGTCGGGTTTAGAGATTTGGTCGGGTCCTGTGGTACCAGACCAATCAAACCGCCGCGTATGTCGGCCAATTTCTTCTCTGGCAACCCGATGAGTTCCACGCCGTTGAATTTGATTGAGCCAGTGACCTTAGCCGACTTCGGTTGAAGACCAAGGATACTCATAACAATCATCGATTTGCCTGAACCACTTTCCCCAACTAAACCGATCCGTTGGCCTTTGGATATCTCCAGCGACTCGACTTTGGCGACCGAGTGCCCCGCAATGGTCACATGCAAGTTCTGAATTGTTAGCATGTTAGCGCTTCCTCGTTTGCTGCGGGTCTAGATACGCACGTAGCCCATCTCCCAAAAGGTTGAACCCAAGCACTGCAAAGACTATTGCCAAACCGGGCACAACCATCAGCGATGGTGCTATTTCCATGAGCGGCTGCGCTTCCTTCAGGGTACGGCCCCACGAAGCAATTGGCGATTGTGCGCCGACACCAAGAAAAGACAGTGCCGCTTCAATTAGGATAGCAGCCGCAAACATGACCGAAGCCTGTACGATGATTGTAGACGATATATTGGGCAAAACATGGTTGAACAACACAAACCACTTCTTCCGGCCATAGCCAAAGGCGGCTTCGATGTAGTCCTGCGACAACACCTGAACCGCTGGGCCGATAACAACGCGAGCCGACACCGGAATGAACCAGATAATAATAGCTGTAATCGCGGCCGTGTTGCCTGGTCCAATGGCGGTTGCCAAAACCATTGCAATCAAGATACCCGGGATTGCCACACCAACATCTACAGCCCTCGAAACAATGTTTTTCACGCGCGCACCTGCAGCTGCAACATAAAGACCCAACAGAGTACCAATCATAAGACTGATCAGAGTCGAAACAACGCTAACAAAAAGAGAATTGCGGGCGCCCATGATAATTTGCGTCAGGACATCCCGCCCAAATTTATCTGTGCCCAGCAAATAACCTTCGGAACCAATCGGAAGATACCGGTTCCGCACGTTCAAAGTGATTGGGTCGTAGGGTGTCCAAACAAATGACAATATGGCAACACAAAAAAGGAATCCGACGAGGATACCACCTATAATCAGCGTGGCCGGAAGTTGCGAAAATTTGGTCCGCGAACGTACTCGTTTGCTGATGAGAACCTGCTCAACCATTATTAGTTCCATTCCGTTTGTCGCGGATCCTTGGGTCAAGTAGACCGTAAGCAATGTCCAAAAGGAAGTTCATCACAAGAATTATCAATAGGATAACCAGGACGACCGATTGTACCACGATCACTTCGCGCCCGTTCACGGCTGTCAGCAGAAGTTGCCCAAGACCAGGAATTACAAACACGCTTTCAATCACAATCGTACCTGCCAGCAGGTTGCCAAGCTGAAGCGCACCAACCGTCACAACTGGGATCGAAGCATTGCGCAACCCATGAATGATCACAGCTCGTTTGCGGGTACGCCCTTTTGCCATGGCAGTTCGGATATAGTCTTCGTTCAATACGTCCAACATGGCAGACCGCACAAACCGCGTCGTAACAGAGGTTATGCCAAGGCTAAGCGCTACAATCGGAAGGAATATTGACCTTAGCGATCCCCAAAAATCCTCCTGGATTGGTATGTAGCCTCCTGCCGGAAACCAACCTAAGGATACCGCAAATACAACGACAAGTATGAGCCCGGCCCAGAATGCCGGAATCGCAGTTCCGATCTGGGATACAATATCGGTGGCAATACCTTTGGCGTTATCTACATTCAGCGCTGCGTACGTTCCCAAAATCAGGGCCAGGAAAATTGAAACAAATAGGGATCCAAACGCCAACAACAGCGTTGGGATTAGACGTTTTCCAATCTGATCAAAAATCTCGTAACTACCCGAAAAAGACGTCCCTAGGTCGCCGGTGAAGAAACCCTTGATCCAGTCGAAGTATTGAACAAACCAAGCCCTGTCTAACCCAAGTTCAGCGCGCAGCATGTTCACCTGCTCCTGCGTCGCTTCCATGCCAAGCAGAATATATGCAACATCTCCGCCAAGAAGCCTTAGCAAGGCGAATACAACCAATGAACCCATCAGTGCCGAAATCAGCAGTACAACCCCTTGAGTTATGAAGCCCTTAACTTGTCGTACTTTTTGCGACCGGAAAAATCTTCGGGGCGCGGACTGAATTGGGCCGACACTTTTTGTTTCTTGGGTCATCTGGTTATCCATTGAATGTTCATTGCGTCAAACATCAGGGCTATAGAATGCCGTGTTTGTTGAAAACATCGGCAAGCGAAACACCGTTGCGCAAATCTTCGCGCACCGCGGATTCCTCACGCACTTTGCTTAGCGAGCGAGCAATAGTTTCTTCGATCAGATCCGAAGGTACAAATACGATGCCATCGTAATCTGCCATAACTAGATCGCCAGAATTCACCCTTACTCCTCCGATTACGGCGGGGACGTCGGCCCACATCATCTTACCGCGGTACTTCGTATCTATTGGATTAGTGCCACCCGAAAAAACCGGAAAGCCAAGTTCGCGAATAACTTTGGAATCGCGCACGCAGCCATCTGTGATACAGCCTGCCGCGCCAAGATATTGCGCTCTTGTTGATACTAATTCGCCCCAAGGTGATATTCTAAGATCACCGTTACAAGACAGAACGGCAACGTCGTCTTTGGCAAGATCATCAATCAATTGAATTTCATGCTCATAAACATTAACTTTATCGTCGTCGTGATAGATGGGCAAATAAATTCCAACTCGCGCAAAGCCGATTATCCGCATATCTTCGCTAAGGGGGCTTAGCCCTGGTGAAACAGCTTGCTCGTGATATCCAAGGGAATCGAGCGAATCTGCTAGTGCTGCGGTGAAGAGTTCTTCGCGACACGCAGCTAATACCTTTGATTTGATCATATCAATATCTCACATTTATTGGAGTCTAAATTTTGATGCCTGCCGGCAAAAATGAATGACCGGCGCAATTTTACAAATTGCACCGGTCCGTCGCAATAAGGTTGCTTACTCCGCTATGCGAAGATTACGCAGGTCAAACTCCAATAACGTTCTGTATGACTTGATCCCTTGCAGATCAGCGCGCGCCAGAGACGGGGTGCTTTTCGAGTAAAGCGGAATAACCCAGGCATCGTCGGCAAACACTTTTGCCATTTCGACCATGGTCGCCAGATACTCGTCGTAATCAACGATTTGATCCGCAGTATCAATTAACCCGTCGAATACAGGTGTGGTAACTTCCGATGTTGGCTTCCCGTTAGGTGCACGGCCCCCGTTTAAGCTGTGGAAAGCTTCAATCGTGACGCCATCAGTGATGGACCCGAAATCATATGCACCTTGATCCCCCCAGACCTGTTCGAACCACGTCGAAAGATCCAGTGGTTTAGCATCAAGGGTGATGCCAATCTGCGCCATTTGGCTTACAAGAACTTCCTTCAACGCAGGGAACTCCGCTACCATCAAGCTTGGGAAATACAGCGTTAAGTCTTCCACGCCAGCGGCGTTGAGAAGTTCTTTAGCCTTGGCGGGATCATAGCTGTAAGGGCAATATTCGCTGTTCCAGGGTGCGTTAAATGGAACCACATATTGGCATGTAGGCAACCCCAAGCCATTCTGACCGGCAATTAGTAGCGTTTCCCTCTCTATGCCGTAGGCGATAGCCTGGCGGACGCTGTCCTTCTGCAAGTTTTTGTTTGTTGTATCGAGAAATACGTAGGATATTTCTTGCGGTGTAGGCACATATGCTTCGAAGCCATCGCGGGCACCTATCACCTCAATACGTTCCAGGCCCTCGCCTAGCAACGCACCGATCACATCAATATCGCCAGCCAGCAATGCGTTGATCGCTGCAGTTTCATCCGGAATAAATCGGTGAGTTACATTTTCAAAATACGGAGCGTCGCCCCAATAATTGTCATTGCGAATGAGTTTGACATCCACACCGGGGTTATACTCAGAGAATATGTAAGGACCGGTTCCAACTACCTCTTTGGCGACATCGATGTTTTCAAAGGCACCTTCTGGCACAATAATACCAGCGCGCTTGCCAAGTTCAGTCAACAGGCGTTGGCTTGGCGAAGAGAGCTGCAACTGAACTGTGTGTTCGTCAACAGCGATTACGTCACTTACAACACTAAGCGGAACAGAAATCGAACCAAGAGGGGATTCCTTGTTCTTCAGTATCGAGTAAACTACATCATTTGCATCCAGATCTGTTCCATCGGTGAATTTGGCATCGCGAATGTTGAGTGTCACCGTCAGACCGTCTTTAGAGATGTCCCAGCTTTCTGCCAAAAGCGGCGCAAGAGAACCATCCGCCAGCACTTCAAACAATGGCTGGCGTACGTTGATGAAGGTTACAACAGAAAGAGCTGTGGCTCCAACGGTCCAGTAATCCCATGATGGTGGTTCTTGCGGATGCGATGTCACCAGTGTTTGAGCCATCGCGACTTGGGCGCCAAAAGACGTTGCTAATGCAAATGTTGATAGCTTCAGTGCAAAACCGGACCACTGTCCACCACACCGTATCTTGGCTGAAATCGAATTTGTTTTCTTGTTAGACATATCAGACATTGTTACCTCCTATTTGTTTTATCAGAGCGGTTTGGACCGCCCAGTAACCCATTGGCTAGCGCTTGGCCTCCGTCGAGTTCACCTACAGACTTTGACCAAATTAGACTTCACGTAAAGGCAAGTAGGTTTCATGTCATGAAACTGCTTGCTCTAATCATCAATTTATAATGAATATAAACATATGCTTAACGACGGGGAAACAGAGAGTCGCTTGCCACTTGTTCTGTATTGAAAAATCCTGTTCGATTGTCAGAGCCTACAGCGTTAACTCCTGCTTAATGGCCGAAAGGATGAATTCGATATGACAGAAACCGTTCTGATAACGGGCGCCTCAGGAAATATAGGAAACAAACTCACGGCCGGACTGAAAGACAAATTTGATCTACGATTGCTGGATCTTCGGGGCGGAGGGAATGTGGATTCTGCAGATTTGACAAGCGTTGATGGCAGTTGGGTGCGTCTGTTTCATGGGGTGGATACCGTTATCCATCTTGCTGGAGAGCCGCAACCCAATGCGCCTTGGGATAAGTGTTACCCCAGCAATGTTGTTGGCACGAGAAATGTTCTAACGGCTGCCCGAAAAGCGCATGTCAAACGGGTGATATTTGCCAGCAGTAATCAAATTATGGCGGGGTATCGATTTCGGGATGGCCCGGTTTTTAGCGACGGCGAACCAAAACCACTGAACCCGTACGCCGTAAGCAAATTGATTTGTGAGGAAATGGGGAAAAGTTTCGCCGAAAATACGGGGATTTCGTTCATCGCGCTACGCATTGGATTTCTATTAGGTGGCAACAACCGACCAAAACCGGCCATGGGTATGGGAATATGGGGGCAACAGATGTGGCTTTCCGACAGGGATGTAGTCCACGCGTTCGAACGCGCGATTGTGGCACAGGATGTACCGGTAGCAATTCTGAATTTGGTATCTGACAATGCCGGAATGCGTTGGGATATGGAGAAAACGAAAAAAGTAATAGGATTCACACCACAGGACAGCTATTTGCCAACATTAGCGCTAGAAGATCAGCAAGAAGACGACCGAGCGAAGTTAGCTAGAATGACGCCCGGTTCTTGGCTGGATCAGTATTTCAATCCAATGATTTAAAAGTCGAAGTTTCTTGAAATACGACCCAATCAATTTCAAGATACCAACCGCAGGTTTCTTTTAGTGACACAAAGGTTAGATATGAGCCCTTACAATCATGATGATAATGGTGACAAACGGTATTTGGTCAAGCCGCTTTTTAAAGCTGTGCAAGTTCTAAGAACCGTTTGTGAATCACCTACTGCGCTTACTCTACAAGATATAACCGAGTTGTCTGAAATTCCGA
>Ga0307998_1000530_pt1 | contig 21523 bp, 19 predicted proteins | sample Davwhametageno37_FD_203147 | JGI IMG/M metagenome (GOLD analysis project Ga0307998, IMG submission 203147) | Marine microbial communities from Davis Island wharf, Antarctic Ocean - #37 | ecosystem: Environmental > Aquatic > Marine > Unclassified | place: Antarctic Ocean: Davis Island wharf... | reverse complement strand
AGTGACCGTAAAAATGGTAAAAGCTATAGAATTATAGACTTTCAAGAGAACGAGCCCATTTACGGGAAAGGTTTTAGGCGTAAGAATAAGGATTTATCAATAGTAGACGAAGGCTGGGGGTATGTCAATATTAAATTTCATAAAAAGGTAAAACTAATCATGGTAGATTTTTATGATGACGGATGCGGGCTGCCGGCTACTAAGATATTATTTAAAAACCTACTCACGCATGAAGTGGACAGTTACGAAAGCATTTCAGTTCAAACTCCTCAAAACGTAGTTTTCAACAACCCAAAAACACTAAGTAAAATGACGTTTTTTGAGATAAATCAGTGCGAAGGCAGTACCAATAGAATTACAATTATATACGAATAATCTGCAAGAAACTCTAAAATCCAAGATAGAAGGTCTTCCGCTCTATCTGTTTGTAAAAGCTTTTTATAACAAATTTCAAATGTTCACAATTGTACACAACCCGTCTTAAACTAAGTGCTTTAAAATACTTTTCACTCGCTGTGAATAGGAGGCTCCAAACAAGTTTACATGCACCATTAGAGGATAAAGATTCGCTACATCAACCCTCTTTTCCCAGCCTTTTTCTAACGGGAAATGATCGTTGTAAACCTCATACATTTCTTTTCCAAAACCTCCAAACAAAAGGCTCATCGCTATATCTACCTCCCTGTGTCCGTAATAAACCGCAGGATCCATAAAACAAGGTTTGCCGTCCTTTACCAAGTAGTTTCCCGACCATAAATCTCCATGGAGTAATGACGGTTCTTCAGTAGGAAAAAATGATTCTAATTTAGGATACAGCTTTTCTAATTGATCGGATAGCGTTTTATCTAATCTTCCTTTATCAAAAGCTTGACGTTGTTGTTCCATCAATCTGTTTTCAACAAAAAAAGTAGTCCAATTACGCTTAGTGTTGTTAATTTGAGCAAGTGACCCGTTGTAGTTATTGTAGTACAAGCCGAATTGGTCACTTGAGTTTTGATGCAATTCAGCCAAACCCTCTCCAAATTTTGCCCAATAACCTTTATCCGGATCACACTCCTCTACAAACTCCATCACCAAATAAGCGTGGTTCTCAAACTCTCCGTAAAACAGAACCTTAGGAACGCTAATTAAGCTTTTATTATGTAGCAGATTAAGTCCTAAGTTTTCCTTTTCAAACATTTGAGGAAAAGAATCTAATCGATTCACCTTCAAAAAATAATTCTCAGAAGCCAAGCCTACTTTATAAGCCTGGTTAACCGACCCTCCAGAAACTGGAACAAAAGATTGGATTGAATCATCGGCTAAACCTTTTGCCGAAAACACATTTTGCAAGTGAATTTTAAATGGAGTTGAAATCATAATTGGGGGTACAAAAGTAATCAGCATTTTGAATATCAAAACCGAAGTTTTTAAATACTTTTGAATTTCCTTAACATGGGGGATTAGCTCAGTTGGCTAGAGCGCTTCGCTGGCAGTGAAGAGGTCATCGGTTCGACTCCGATATTCTCCACAGAAAAGCATCCAAATTGGATGCTTTTCTAGTTAATAGCCCGTCTTCAGTATTTAATTGTCTATCTTTTCTTGGTGTACATCTCAAGTTTTAAACCCTTTGTTTTACTGTTCCTTTGTCTTTATGGAACAATAGCACTTGGTCAAGACAACTCTAAAATTATATCTGGTTATGTTTTCAATGAAAATTTAGTTGCTCTCTCTAATGCATTAATATATAACGAACAGTTTAGTATCGGAACCACTTCCGACTGTTTAGGGCGGTTCACACTTCAGCTACCAAAGGCTTCTGCACTCCTCAGATTTTCTCATGTAAGTTACACTGCTCAGTACAAAAATATTAGTGATGCCAATGCCATTAAAATTCAACTGATTCCCAAAAAAATCAAACTTGAGTCTGTTGAAATTGAATCTAACGACATCGTTAAAGTCCACCAAAAAATCAATACAAATATCTTAGATTTTGAATTTTACGATGAGAACATTGTATTGCTCCTAATTGAAAATGGCACCCATTACATTAGAGCCATTGATGCTTCAGATAATACGCTAGCCGAGCTACAAGTTTCTCCGCAAACCATAGATCTTTATGTTGATTATTATTTACAAATAATTTAAATTCAGAAATATAGCATATTCCCTTTGCAAATTTTTCCAAGCTTTATAGAGGTGAAAAAGGAGTATCCAATTGAAACATTTTTCACGACAGTTCAGCCTTGCGAAACTGTCTCTGATAGCAATATTGTAACTGTAAAATACAGACAGCACAACAAAGTAATGACCTATCTTCTTGTGAACAGAAACAGTCAAAAACAGACCGTCTTACATGACATTGAAGATAAAAAATCAATACTTGGAATAAACGACTTTATTAACAAATACATCCGTTGCTATGACCCGATAACTGCAGCAAGCTCTTCAAGCAGTCTTGTTAACCTTTCTAACTTAAGAAGAGTAGAGCGGAGTTATGATTATTACAAACTAGTGTTGACAAAAACGACTTACCATCCCTTATTTAAAATATCAGACTCTTTGTTCATATTTAATCACATTAAAGACAGTGTTTACATTTGTTTACTTAATGGCGAATTACAACGGACATTCTCTATTCAGCACCATAAAACAAAGACCGGCAAGAACAACTATTGTTTGACCGCAATGAAAGGAACGTTTACTCAACATACCGGTATAAATCTCGTATCAAATTAAAAAAAATAGACCTTTCGAACGGAAATGCAACCAACAGTTTTATTCTAAAAAAACATGTTTTCCCCGAGAAACTAAAAATTAAAAATGGTTCTGTTTATTACCTTTCTCAAAGCGGAATAGCTAAGAAATTATATCGGCAGCAGATTACAAATTAACTTCTTTCAGGTTTTTCAAAATTAATTATAACTTAATTCTAATTACCAAGATATCATCTCCCTGCTCCGCGACACCTCACCACTGATCTAATTCAGTTTTCAACATTCTTTGTTGTTCTTGAATTGGAAAGTCTGAAATAAAAAGTAAAAATTCTCGAAATCTTTTTGTCATGTGTTTTTTGTTTATCCCTCCAATAAGCTGATCTGCAAGTCCATATGTATAAATGTAAATAAAATCGCCCTTTTTAATATTTATCTTACGCTGAGTAAATTTTGGAGTATGGGCTCCAACTCCTCCAATAGGTGCAGAGTCCGCCTTAATTCTATTCATCACTCCATCGGTAATATGAATCAATGGTCTGAAAGCTCCGGCAAATTTTAAATTGGGTGTCGAAAACACAAAGGGCAACATCCATTCCGTCTTTCGATGCTTTTTCCTTCCTATCCTGTTTCAATGACTTTACCACATCCATATGGAGCTCAGTCAAAATTTGATCTGGTTCGTAAACTCCCCTTTTCTCGACGACATAGTCTAACAAAACAGTTCCAATCATGCTCATAAATACTCCATGCACGGTGCAATCTACACTCGCTATAAAACCTTATTATCAATTTATATAAATCAATAAAAGTCCCCGCTTACTATTTCTTGATGCAGGTGAAAAACAAAAGACTCCAGCAGTGAATCTGCTATTCTTTCTTTCAAAGGTAAAATCGCCTCTTGAATTCGTTTAGCGTAAATGATACTATTCAGAGTTTCCTTACTCTTTTGTTATATTTCTAGTTTAGACTGCATCAGTTCTGCGTTCAATTGATCTTCTTGAACTAAAATCGACCTCATTGATCGAATTAAGAAAAAGATGAAAAATAAGAAGATCCCGCTGTTAATAAAGATCTCTTCTCTTGCTTGCGCCAAAAACTCATCAAAACGGTTATAAACCTGAACAACAGCTATTAATCCCCCCTCAGAGTTGCTGATTGGAGCACAATCTGAAAGCCAATAGCCGTTCTAATCCTCATATACATCTACGCTTCCTCCTACCTTATAATTGGTCTCTAATTCTTTCGGAAAATGCTCATATTTGTACCTAAAGTGTGCCTTAGATTCTGAATTTACCCCAAAATAAAAATTCCCGTCCTCTCGAAACAAAGTATAGATGCTGGCATTTAGATTATTTTGCTCTTTAATTTCAAGTAACGCTTCATGCAACAGTTGATAAACTCTGTCTTGATGGTTTGTCATAATTGCATTTTCCTTTTCGTAAGAAATTTGCAAATATTCTAATTGATTCCCATCTAATTGTAATGAAGCTATGGTGGCAAAGGCCTCTAAGCGAGTCAATATTTTCGTTTTATGAGTATCAAGTTGGACAAAGTAGCTGTGAGTTAAAAAATACCCGATTAATAAGATTAAAGAAAAGAACAAAAGCACAAGTACCCTAGTGCTATGCTTCTGAAAGGTTTTCTTTAATATCTACTTCATTTACTGATCTTCAATATCGTTAGTGTCATCAATTTCTTTTTTATCGGTGTAATTTATAGCTTCGTAGAGTGGGATTTTTTTACCTCTGCTGTATGCAACTATAAAAGCATCGGCTACTCCCGCTACTATTGTTTTTTCTTTCTCAAGATTTGCCTTTTTAAACGTATCATATGCTCCAATGGCCATAATCGTTCTGTTATCTCTACTGTATTCCTGAATTCCATCAATTTTAAAATAAATAGATGTCATTTCCGACGGAATCGTGTCCTCAAAAGAACCCAATTGTACAAAGTACTCCACCTCGCCTCTAAGACCAGACCTTAGGTTCACATTTTTATAACTAATTAATTCGTTTGAGTATTTTTTCTCGTTGTTTACATTTACTACATAAGCATCTGTAAATCCTTTTTCTTGTATTGACCTAAGTAAATTTTCAGCCTGTTTTCTATAAGATAAATGGCCCACAACGTATCGAATAATACCCAGGCTATCTATAAAAACATCTACATTCTTTACATCACTAAACGCACTTGTTGGACTAGGATTTAAATTACTACCTATCTGCACTCCATACAACGGAGCATTGGTAGTGTACTCTAATTTTTCGGTAACCAAACCCTTATTCTTCAAATACATGGAATCAATTGGCTTTAATGGTTCCGCTATTTTAACTGCTACAGGTTCATATTGAATAGGTTTCGAATTTAACTTGTTCCAATTCTCCGTATCTTCCCCTGGGTTAAAAGGACATTTCTGCATGTGCCTATCAACTTCTTCAATATAGTACTGGTCTACTTTTGAACTGTACTTTTGGAATTCTTTAAAAGCTCGATTTGCTAAGGCACATTTATTTTGCTCTACATAAGAAACTGCTAAATAATAATATACATGAATTGGTGCAGATTTCTCGGCAAACGACCCTACTTTATAATCTACATTTACAGTTTGTACAGCTTGTTTTAAATGGTGCATTGCCTGTTCCTCTGTTCCAGACAGCTCGGTATAAGCAGCGCCCATTAAAAAATTAACATTAGAATTATTAGGCTCAGCTTCATACAACAACTTTAAGACCTCTATTCCTTCCGTTATTTTTCGCTGTGCAAGATTCGCTCGTGCAATATCAAATTGATATTCTAGATTATTCTGAGAAGACAATTCCATAATAGGTAATAGTGTCAAAATGAAATAAACAATCTTTTTCATGTCCTAATTTTTAAATTCATTTAAATGTTGCAGGGGAATTTTTTTCCCGCTACTTAAGGCAATTACAAAAGCATCATTTATTCCAACGTCTATAATTCCTTGGCAATATGCCTTCGCTTCTAAATATGTTTTAAATTTTCCCACGGTTAAAAATGTAAGATCTAACTCCCTGTATTCCTTAATTCCTTCAATCTTTAAATACAGACCCGCAAACTCTTTAGATATTTGTTCTTTAAAAGCTCCAATTTGTATTCGGTACACCACTCTTTCCAAAGGATTCGCTCGAATATTTATATTGTTTATACTAATAACCTCGTCTTTAAACCTTTTCTCATTATTTACATTCACAACAAATGCATCTATATACCCCTTTTCCCTAATTATTTTTAACAGCGATTCTGCCTGTGAATAAATCGAAAAATGACCTACAACGTATCGAATCCAACCATCCTTATCCATGAAAGCGTCTACATTTTTTAGATCTTTAAACCGACTAACTGGCACAGCTTCCTTAAAAGCCCCCAGTTGAACTCCATGAATTGGGTACTGCGTGCTATACTCTAGTATCTGCGTTTTAATTTCCTGTGGCTCTTTCTGAGTTGGTTTTATTATCCTCTCGACAGGCTTTTTCACGCTCATCGTTGGCTTCTCTTTGGGAGAAATATAAGGTTTAAATCCAGGAAAATCCGGCAATGGAAACTCTTCGGGCTGGTTTCTCATTTTTTTACAACTATTTATCCACCGCATTGATTCGTCCGGATAATACGAATCATTATTCGGATAAATGTCCATGAAAGTGTTTCTGTACTTTTCCGCTAAGTCGCACAATTTGTTTTGTGAATAAGCAATGCTCAAATAATAATAGACATATATCGGCACTCGTCGCTCTTCTATTGTGTTAGGATCATACTCTAGAGAAGCCTTATTCGATGACTCAGTTAACAACTGTAAAGTTCTTGGATTAACTATTTCTAATTCGGCATAACAGAGCCCAATTAAATACTTCAAATTTGCGTTTTTAGGCTGTTTCTTGTTCAAATACAAAAGGTAAGGTAGCGCCTCATTAATCTCTCTTTTTGACAAATGCTGCTTAGCAATATTGAAATTTTTTTGAAAATCAGACTCCTTTTCCTTTTTCAAACATCCCGCAGAAAGCAATAAGGTGGAAACGATCAAAACGGATAAGAATAAAAATCTTAACATCTACCAAAGATATTTTCAATTATTCGATGCTATAAGAAGTGAGCCGAATACTATTAACACTTTACATGTGCATAACGACTAAATACTTATATCAATAATTTTTAAGGGGCGATTTGGCGTTATTCTGAAGGGCCGATTTGCCAAATATCCAAAAATAAAAGCAATTCCTACAAACCCCGCTCCGTAATACAGTTGACTCTGCTTTATAATAGGACTGTCGTTATTTATAAGCCCATTTGTTACAATTAATGGCACATAACCTAGTGCAGGGATTATAAAAATATTAGCACCTAGTTGGTAGCCCATTCCTTTCTGAGTATTATACACTTTTTGGACAGAATCTAGCGTAATCTTCTTCCCGTCCAGCACAAAAGAACTGTCATTTATTACCTGAATTACCCCACTAAGTTTCTGTTTGTCCATTTTTTGAAGACTAATGTACTCCCCTTCATAGTATCGAACTCTTTTTACTTTTCCTGATTTATCAAACACCAAAATTTTTTGAGAAAAGCCTGCTGTTGATAAAAGCACTGTAACAAGTAAAAAAACCGAGAACCTTTTTAATTTCATCTGCCTATTAGTTTACACTACAATGTTGCGATTTTTTGTTTAAGTCTCAACAGCGATTATACTTTTTTAAGATTGTCGTCTGAAGAAACCATTTAGATAAATATCACTAGTACCTAACCCATAAAATTAGTGGCCAGTAGATATATTAATTAAAATTAAGACCCTAAACAAATATCTTTAAAATCAAGAAGAGAAAAAAGCTACTAGCTATTTTCGCCATATTAAACTACAAAGACTGAGGTTCAATTCCCATATGAGTTTAAAAACTCTTGTTTTAGTAAATTTCTGTTATCAATATTTTATGCAAACATTTTTAGGTTCTGTAAAAAACCTCAATGCTTCAAAACCGCCCTCTCTCCCTACGCCACTGTTTTTAACCCCTCCAAAAGGCGTTCGTAAATCTCTTAGCAACCAACAATTTACCCAAACTATTCCCATGTGTAACTGATCAGCAACCCTATTCGTTCGACTTACATTTTCCGTCCAAACAGATGCTGCCAAACCATAGCTTGTAGCATTCGACAGTTCTACTACTTCGTCTTCGGTTTCAAAAGGCATAATTGTTACAACCGGGCCAAATATTTCTTCTTGGTTCGTTCGGCAGCTCATGTCTAGCCCTTCAATTACAGTGGGTTCAACAAAATAACCTCCCAACCCTTCTTTTGACAAATCGACTTGATTGCCTCCACACAATATTTTACCCCCTTCATTTTTCGCAATTTCTATATAATCAAGTACTTTCTCCATGTGCGGTTTAGAAACTAAGGCTCCCTGATTCGTATCAGGAGATTTTGGATTCCCCACTTTCAGTTTTTGCACCTCTCTTACAAAGTCAGTTTTAAACTTTTCGTAAATTGAAGACTGAATCAATAACCGAGAACCGCACAAACAAATTTGCCCTTGATTTGCGAACGATGAACGAACAACCGTTTTCAACATTTTATCATAATTACAATCGTCAAAAATTAGAGTCGGGTTTTTTCCACCAAGTTCTAACGAAAGCTTTTTAAACATCGGTGCCGCAACTTTTGCGATCTGCGCACCAGTTGTAGTACCCCCTGTAAATGATATTACAGGTATTTCTTTATGCTCGGTGATTGACGCACCAACTTTATGTCCTAATCCGTGTACAATATTTAAAACCCCCCTTGGCAAACCAGCCTCAATACATATTTTTGAGAGTAAATAAGCAGACATCGGGGTTATTTCTGAAGGTTTTGCCACCACACAATTCCCGGAAGCCAAGGCAGGAGCAATTTTCCAACTGAACAAGTATAGCGGTAAATTCCATGGGGATATACAACCTGCAACTCCAATTGGAGCTTTTAAAGTATAGTTAATTGCCCCTTCTTCCATTTGGTGAGATTCTGAGGCAAAGTGAAGAATTGCAGTGGCAAAAAATCGAAAATTATGAGCCGCTCTTGGAATATCTACAGATTTTGCTAGGCTGACAGGTTTTCCATTGTCTCGAGATTCCGCAGCAGCCAATTCATCTAAATTAGCTAAAATCAATTCTGAAATTCGATACAAAATAATCGAACGATCATCCTTTGTCGTTTTACTCCAGCCGGGAAATGCTCGTTTTGCAGCTTGAACTGCTGAATCAACGTCATCTTTATTGCTATCCGGTATCAAACTATAAACCTGACCGGTTGCAGGCTCTACGTTATCCAAATAATTCCCAGAAACCGGTTCTTGTAATTCCCCTCCAATATAATTCAGAATCTTCTCCATTGTATTTTGTTGTAGAATAAAAAATAAAAATAAGGTTAATGAACAAAAAAAGAGCAGTCGAATGACTGCTCTTTTAACCTGTAGTTTAACCAAACGGATTGTTTAACTTCTATTATGCAATTGAAATGTCGCTTGATTGACAGTCCAAATGTAACTTATACAACTGTATGTAAATGTTAATAAAACGTCAACGGCTGTTAAATAGTGTTAAGCGGTTAATATGATTGTTTTTATTGCTTTATTTTATCTCACAATGCTTAAAAAACATCTTATTATTTTAATTGTGCTTGCTTCAATCAGCATTTTAGTGCTTATTGTTTTGCAAGCTTACTGGGTTAAGAAAAGTACGGAAACACAAGAAAAACAATTCGACCAGATGGTAATGGACGTCATGAACAATGTAGTTCGAAAGTTAGAGCGTGAAGAGGCTGTTACTAAAATTACAAGCTCATTACTTGATGGGGAGGAGCTGTTTTCGGGATTAAGCTCCGACTCTCTGCTTAATGTGCAGCCAAAAAGAGAAGAAAATGAAAGCACTATTCTCAATAACAACATTGCTAGAATTCCTTCAGATTATCTCCAAATAAAATTTAACCCACCTCCCCAAAATGACTCCTCCTATTTCATTATTCGAGAAACTAAGAAAAGAGTCTTAAGCTCTTCTATTAGAGATTCTTACGCTAACGACACTTTGCTGAAAAATCAATTTAGAAAAAAAGCTACCTTGGTGAACGACCTTGTCAATGAAATTGCTCTGATTACGATTAGCAAAAATCATACTGACCTCGTTTCTTATGAAAAAATGGACTCCCTTTTCGCAAAAGAATTAATAATTCATGGGATGAAGGCTGACTATATTTTTGATATTTTAGACGTTGAGACCAATCGCTTAACTTTTACCGAAGAGGAAACAGGATCTAGCGAATTAAGAGACTCCCCTTACCGTATTGCACTTTTCCCCAATGCTTTCCTATTAGAAAGCGATGAATTACTCCTCTACTTCCCTGATAAAGATTCGTTAATTATTAAAAATAGTTGGAAAGTACTTTTAATCTCTATATTGTTGATATTTATCCTAATAGGATTGTTCTATAGTTCTATTTCAACCATTTATAAACAGAAAAAGCTATCTTTAGTGAAAAATGACTTTATCAACAACATGACACATGAACTAAAAACTCCTATTTCAACCATTTCTTTAGCTTGTGAAGCCCTAGGCGATAAAACGCTAATGCTAGATGCTAATAGACAGTCTAGTTATGTGGGAATGATAAAAGAGGAAAACAAACGCTTATCCGTTTTAGTAGATAACGTTCTAAAAAGTGCCGTTTGGGACTCAACTAAGCTACAATTGAATTTTATCAAAATTAGCGCCCACGATATCATACAAACGGTAAGTCAAAATTTTGATATTCAAGTTAAAAATAGAAATGGAAAATTAAAGTTGGATTTAACTGCAGAAGAAAACTTTATACGAGCAGATAAGGTTCATTTTTCAAATGTTATTTACAACTTGTTGGATAACGCAAATAAATACAGCCCAGAAACTCCAAGAATAACCATTGCCACAAGGAATGAAGGAACCGACCTCATTCTTTCAATTAGCGATAATGGTATTGGCATTAGTGCAGAAAATCAGAAAAAAATATTCGATAAATTTTACAGAGTTTCAACAGGCAATATACATGACGTAAAAGGGTTTGGTCTTGGGTTAAGCTACGTGAAACGAATAATAGATCTGCACCATGCTGAAATTAGCATAAACAGTGCAAGGAATAAAGGAACAACAATAAATGTAAAAATTGCAACTCATGGAAAATAACAACACAACAATACTTGTCGTTGAAGATGACGAAAACTTAGGAAGAATGCTTTCAGATTATCTAAAAGTCAAAGGATTTGAAGTAATTCTAAAAAGGGATGGAGAAGCCGGTCTAAAAGGGTTCATTGAAAGCGAAGTAGACCTATGCTTGCTTGATGTAATGATGCCAAAAAAAGATGGCTTTACTTTAGCTAAAGAAATAAGAGGCCTAAAATCAAGTGTGCCCATCATATTTCTTAGCGCCAAATCAATGGAAGAAGACTTAAAAATGGGTTTCCAGTCGGGAGCGGATGATTACATTACCAAGCCATTTAGTATGGAGGTGTTAATGTTGAGGATTGAAGCCATTATGCGAAGAATAAATCAAATCGAAGATAACCTTCTTCACAAAAAGGAGTTTGACATAAACGAATACAAGTTTTTTCCTGAAAAACAACTTATTATTAGAGGAGACTTCGAAAAAAAGTTGACTTCAAAAGAAAATGAACTTTTAAGGTTACTTTGCATGTACATGGGCAACGTTGTAGACAGAAATGATGCCCTAAACATGGTATGGGGAGATGATAACTATTTTAATTCAAGAAGTATGGACGTATATATTACTAAACTTAGAAAAATTTTCAAAGAAGACGAAAACATCCAAATCATCAACAGTCACGGAAAAGGGTTTAAACTACTTGTTGATTAGTAGTCAATTTTAAGTTAGATTTGGTAGGCTACATAAAACGCTAGGCCCATGAAAAACATTTTATTTCCTACTGATTTTTCACTTAATTCAGATCAAGCTTTTCCATATGCACTTGACATTGCATACTTGCTTGGTGCAGATTTAGTTCTTTTCAACTCCTATAGACTTCCTCACTCAAAGTCCAATATAATGACTAGTTTGTTAGATCGCATGAAAGAGGATTCAAACAATGAACTGGAGCGTTTAAAAAAAGAAGCTTTATCCAATCAAAAGTACAAGAACTTGAAGATTACCATTACATCACGTTCCGGTAGCTTCATATCACTAATACCAAAAGTAGCAGATGAATTTAAGAGTGACTTAATTGTCATGGGCACAAAAGGAACGAATAGCCTGAAAGAAATCTTTATTGGCACGAATACATTGGAAGTAATCCAAAACACTGAAATTCCAATTTTGACTGTGCCAGAGGAGGCAAAAAATAGTAAAGTGGACAAAATAGCTATGGCAGTAGATTTGAAAAAAATTAAAGACCCACAGCAATTGAGACCTTTATTGGAAATGGCTAAGATTTGTAGAGCTTCAATTGAGTTTGTCCATGTAATGCATCCCGACGATCAAGATAGTACTCAAGATCGTTTCAACCAAATTATGTTCCTCGAAAAATTTGCTTCAGAAACACCTTCGAATATCCATATTATTACTGATGCTGACATAATTGAAGGATTAAGCAGGTATATAGCATCAGAGAAACCAGACATGCTCGCAATGCTCTCAAGAAAGCATACATTATTCGACCGACTATTTTCACAATCACTAACAAACAAACTATCTTTTAGAAGTGAAATTCCTTTACTCGTAATGGACGAATAAATACTGAGCTTTTACTAATTTTGCATAGCAGTTAAAGATACCCTTTTGAGCAAAAATAATTTTTTCCTACTTTTAATTATCAGTATACTCTCAGCTTGCAGTCCAAGTGGTAGCATGTACAATACAAACAAATCTGTTCGTAAAGTTGCTCCATCGGGTAAATTTACAAACCCCAGTATTTTTAGTAGAGTCAACCCTTTTCAGGGCCGTGCAAAAGCTAAGCTAAATAAAAATCAAAAAAGGAAAAGTAAATTTTCGCGTCGAAAGCAGGCGCAAAATGGGAAATTCCGAAAATCAAAAAAACCTGGCAGGACTTTTGGTAACAAAAGATCTTTATCAAGAAGAAGGATGAAGAGTTCAGGGAGTCGCTCCAAATCAAGTGGAGGAGGAGGGAGAGGGAACAAAAACTTATTTAATACTCGAAAGAAATAATTGAAAAAGTAAAATGTTATATAAACCGTGCGTGTCCAATTCTAAAAATTTGGTATCTTTATATATTGATAGATAAATTATTTGTGAAGAAGTTATTAACAATATTATTCGTTATTTTGATTGCTTTCACGCCGTCGTTTACCCCTGATATACAGAGTATTAAGGTAGATACCAAGGCGAAGATTAAAGCGGTTTTTATTTACAATTTTACTAAGTATATTGAATGGCCCACCGACTACCAAGCTAGCGATTTTACTATTGCTATTTTAGGAGATAACCAATCTCTATATAACGAACTGACCAACATGTCGAAGGTAAAAAAAGTAGATAATAAGCCATTCAAAATAAAGCTTATTAGTGATGTTAGTGAAATTGGTAAATCACATATTATTTACATCCCTCACGAAAATAGAGCTAATCTATCAAAGGCGTTGGTAAATACAAAAGGGAAGAGTGCCCTTATTGTTACTGAGACAACAGGTCATGCTAAAAAAGGCGCATCTATTAATTTCATTATTTTAGGTGGAAGACAGAAATTTGAATTAAATAAATCAACAGCAGAGTCAAACAACTTGAAGGTTTCTTCAACGTTAGCGAGTATTGCTGTTTTAGTGAATTGAAATGAAAAAAATATTTTACATATCTTTTCTGTTGTTTTGCACAAATCTCGTTTTTGGACAAAATAAATTAGCGAATGCAATTTATAGTTTAAAAGAAGACAAACTAGATAAAGCGAAAGAATTAATAGATGCTGCTGCAGAAGATAGTTTGTTCGCTACTAAAGCAGCAACTTGGTATTTTAGAGGTTTTATTTATAAGGACCTCTTTAAGCGAGACGAGAGATCCGATAAAGAATCTGCTCTTAGGGACACATCCATTAAATACTTTAAAAAATCAATCAGCTTAGAAAAGGAAGGACCATATACACAAGGCTGTGTAAATGCGATTAAGTTCTTTGCAGAAACTTTTTACAACCAAGCTGCGATTTCTACAAATCCCAATGACTACCGGATCGCAATTAGCTCATTTTCTAGGTATAAAGAATTGATCAAAAGCGTATCGCCTAATGCAGACTTCACAGAGAAGAATACGAATTTTAGCCTTGCATTGGCAACAACCTACAGCAGAATTGCTTCGATTGACACAAATAACGCTTCTATTTATTTAGATAAAGCAGTAGCACTTTATAAGAAGGCCTTAATTTTGGACTCCAACAACTTTAGCGCAAATTATAATATTGGTATCATTTATTACAACAAAGGCGTTGAAATTGTAAATCAAATGGATTACGGCTTAGATCTACTTGAGTTAACTATGCTACAAGATCAGTTGTTTGAGATATTCAGAACGTCTTTGCCGTTTATGAAAAAAGCTCACGATTTAAATCCAAAGAGAAGAGAAACTTTAACTGGATTGCAAGGCATATACTTTAGTATGAATGATGCAGAAAAGTCTGACTTGTTTAAAAAGAAAATTGAAGCGTTGGATGTAAAACCTGTTGAAGATGATCGACAACAGATAGATTCACCAAACAAAAAATAAATAACTATTGATAAACGTCAACTAAATGAACTTTCGATTTACAATAGGCAAAAAAATTGCATCCGGTTTTGGTATATTGATTATACTAACCATGATTGTATTCATAACAACCTACGATACTTTAGAGCGATCAAGAACTACCAACGATAGAATTAGTAGTGTTAACACTCCTTCTGTGAAAGCTTTGCAAGAGCTAAAGTTTTCTATTCTAGAAACAAAGGTTTTTTTAGAAACTTGGCTCAAAGAAAATAAAGCTCATCAAGACAAGGATAACCTAATAAAATTTAGAAATGAAGATTATCCAAAGTTGAAATATGAACTAACACAACTAGGAGTGTATTGGGAACAAATTCAACAAGACACTTTGCAGGCGTTATTTTCGGAAATTGATTTACTATTTACACAACAAAACGACGATTTAATTAACAGTTTACAGTCCTTTTCAGACTACGAAGATGGTTCGAGTAAATTTATAGCCAAATATAGTCTCGAGGAAGGAGGGGACATCCATACTATGACTTCTAATGTTTTAGACCGACTAAGCAGTTTAATTAGCAATCAAAAGCGGGTCTCCAGTACGGCTAATAATAGCATGTACGAGTTGTTTGATTTTCTTAAAAACTTGGTTATTGGCTTAGGCATAGCGCTTATAGTAATCAGCGTAATCGTTGCTATTATTACCACTAAAAACATTGTTGATCCTATTCATCGACTAAAAACAGTACTTGTTAAATTGGGTAGAGGCGTTTTCCCAGACATGGCAACATCTGCGGGTAATGACGAGATTGGAGAAATGTCAGTCGCTATGAACAACGTAGTTGATGGTCTAAAGCGAACGAAAGACTTTGCCCAAGAGGTAGGGTCTGGTAATTTTGACACCGATTACAAACCCCTTTCGAGTAAAGATAGTTTAGGAAAAGCGCTGTTAAAAATGCGGGACGATTTAGCCGAAAATGAAAGATTTCTTGAAGATAAAGTTAGACAAAGAACTGCAGAGGTAGTCAAACAGAAGGAAGAAATCGATATTCAAAAAGAACAGATAGAAGAATACTTTATAGAAGTTACTGATAGCATCAAGTATGCACAGAAAATTCAAGAAGCAATTTTACCTCCTGAAAGTTACGTTCGTAAACTATTGCCAGATTCTTTCATTTTTTATAAACCGAAAGATATGGTCAGTGGGGATTTTTACTGGCTTGGAGCATCCGAAGATGAAGTGTATTTTGCTGCAGTAGATTGCACAGGACATGGAGTTCCCGGAGCGTTTATGAGTATTATTGGTTACAACCAATTAAAACAAGCTTTAATTACAACAAACAATGGCACGCCAGCGGAAATACTAGACCACCTAAATATAGGCGTTTCTGAAACACTTCACCAAAAGGATGAGAACTCAACATCAAAAGATGGAATGGATGTTGCAATTTGCTGTTTGAATCATAAAACAAAAGAACTCCAATACGCAGGGGCATTCAATCCTCTTTACTTATTAAGGGACGGAGAGATTGTTCAAACCAAAGGAGATAAATTCCCAATTGGTTCATTTCTAGATGGTGAAACTCCGAACTTCACGAACAATCTAATACAACTTCTGGAAGGTGATCTTTTATACATATTCTCCGATGGTTACGCCGATCAATTTGGAGGGCCAAAAGGTAAAAAAATGATGTATAAAAAATTTAGAGACACCCTAATTGCCAACAGCCACAAAGATCTTTCCGTACAAAAAGACTTACTCAGAGATCATCTTTCAGATTGGATGGGAAATGAAGAGCAAGTAGATGACATAATTGTTATAGGAGTTAAAATTTAATTTTAAATTTATATAATTTGTTACCTTTAGCCAATGCTGGATAACCTAAAGCTTAACAAGGTTGTTTTTATTGATATTGAGACTGTTTCGCAGGAGAAAGAATTCTCAATATTATCTAAAAAATGGAAATCCTTGTGGGAGAAAAAATCGACCTATTTAAGAACTGAAGAGCAAACTGCCGAAGACATTTATGACAGAGCAGGAATATACGCCGAGTTTAGCAAAGTAATCTGCATCTCTATTGGTATCTACCGCGATTTCAAAGAAAAGAGAACATTTAGAATAAAATCTTTTTACGGTAAAAATGAAAAAGAAGTTCTAAAGCAGTTTTGCACCTTATTCACCAAAAGCTTTCAATCGACAGATTTCATACTGTGTGCTCACAATGGCAAAGAGTTTGACTTTCCTTTTTTAGCCCGACGAATTTTAGTAAACAACCTCCCTTTACCCTATATTTTAGATATCGCAGGAAGAAAACCGTGGGAAGTTCAACACCTCGACACCTTACAGTTATGGAAATTTGGAGACTATAAGAACTACACTTCACTTGAACTGCTTTGCGAGCTTTTTAAAATAAAATCTCCCAAAAATGACATGGACGGTAGCGATGTGGGAAGAGTATTTTGGGAAGAAGACAACCTGAACAAGATTGTAACGTATTGCCGAAATGATACCCTGGCTGTTGCCCAACTAATTTTAGCTTATAAAGGATTTAAGCAACTAAAAAACTCTGAGGTAGAGATTATTGAATAATGAGAAACCGGCCTTTAATTGAAATTAAAAATCTATGCATCAGTTTTGGTGCACGAGAAACTATTACCCATTTATCCTACTCAATTAATGAGGGTGAGACCTTAGGTGTCGTTGGAGAATCTGGTTCAGGGAAATCATTGACCTCCCTTTCAATTATGGGACTATTGCACCCTTCTGCAAAAATAGATTCCGGTGCGATACTTTTTCATCACAACGAACGAACGATTGACCTACTAAAACTGAAAGATGAAGAAATGCGAAAATTTCGTGGCAATGAAATTGCCATGATTTTTCAAGAGCCCATGACCTCATTAAATCCTGTTATTAAAAACGGGGAACAGGTTGCAGAAGCTCTTCGATTGCATAAAAACCTCTCGAGAAAAGAGGCACGAGAAAGGACCATTGAACTTTTTAAAGAAGTTCAACTGCCAAGACCTGAATCAATTTATGATTCATACCCCCATCAAATTTCAGGTGGTCAAAAACAACGCGTAATGATTGCCATGGCTATAAGTTGTGAGCCAAAATTGCTAATTGCGGATGAACCAACCACAGCACTAGACGTAACCGTTCAAAAAACAATTTTAGAACTCATTAAATCACTGCAGCAAAAGCGAAACATGAGTGTAATCTTTATTACCCACGACTTAGCAGTAGTTGCTGAAGTTGCGGACAACGTAGTGGTCATGAAAAGTGGAGAAAAAGTTGAAAGCGGAACTACTCAACAACTATTTGAAACCCCCCAACATCCTTACACTAAAGGCCTTCTTGCTTGTAGACCTCCCATGGACTTTAGACTGAAAAAACTCCCAATTGTGGAGGACTTTTTGTCTCTTGATCGACCTGTCGCGCAATTTATTGAACAATTAAAAATAAGCAAACAAGAACAACAGAATAAGCTCAACTCAGTACTTGCACAAAATAAAATAATTGAAGTTTCAAACTTGAACACCCACTTCCCCATACAAAAAGGCGTTTTTAGGAAGACGGTTGGTTACGTCAAGGCGGTAAATAAGGTTTCATTTCACGTGCATAAGGGAGAAACTTTAGGGTTAGTAGGGGAATCCGGTTGCGGAAAAACAACTCTCGGTAGAAGTATTTTGAGATTAGTTGAACCAACTAGTGGTAGCATTAAATATAACGGACAAGAATTAACAACACTTGACTCTTCCGCCATGAGAGCTAAACGGGAAGACTTGCAAATTATATTTCAAGACCCCTACTCTTCTCTAAACCCCAAAATGAAAGTTGGTAAAGCAATTTTAGAGCCAATGAAGGTGCATAGGATAGAAAGCAATGATAGTATTAGAAAGGAAAAAGTAATTGACTTAATGGAGGTTGTAGGGCTTGATGCAAACCTATTTGATCGTTACCCTCATGAGTTTTCGGGCGGACAACGACAAAGAGTTTGTATAGCTAGAGCATTAGCTATGAACCCAAAATTCATTATTTGTGACGAATCTGTATCTGCTCTTGACGTTTCCGTTCAAGCTCAAGTTTTAAACCTATTAAACGAATTAAAAGCAAAGTTTTCCTTTACCTATATCTTCATTTCGCATGACTTATCTGTTGTAAAATACATGAGCGACAGAATGATTGTAATGAAAGAAGGACAAATTGAAGAAATGGGAATCGCCGAAGATATTTATAAGAACCCGCAATCTGAATACACTCAAAGATTAATTGAAGCCATTCCTAAAGTCGACTTTAATTGGACCTAAATTCGACTAGATTCCTAGCCATGTTTCCAAAAATAAAGTGATGAAATGGTAACATAGAGTACCAGTACATCCTTCCAAAAACACCTTTAGGTCGAAACGTTGCCGTTTGAACCATTTTGTATTCTGACCCCGATGGTTCAATTTTATACTCCAACCATGCCTCTCCCGGTAATCTCATCTCGGCAAAAAGCAGCAAACGCTGTCCTTCTTTATCTGCTAAAATAACTCTCCAAAAATCTAACGAATCTCCTGTAAATATTTCAGTTGGACTTCTTCGTCCCCTTCTTAAGCCCACTCCTCCGGCCAACTTATCTACATAACCTCTAATTTTCCACATCCAGTTGCCATAGTACCATCCATTCTGCCCACCTATTGACCATATATTTGTTAGAACTTTTTTCCTGTTATTTTCTCCGAACGTAACTTCTTTCTGGTCTTTAAAAGTGCCATTAACCGGCACTGTGATGTAATGATTTAGTGATTGCCCTTTCCGTAATAACTCTGCATCTGTCCAGCTACTAACTACCGTATTCTGCTCAATTCGCATAAACGCCAAAGCTACATTCTCTTTGTAAGAAATTAAATCTAACTGAATGTAGTCTTGTACTTTCCCTTCCCTTACAATAACCTCGTTCTTCATGCTGTCTACTAAATTCGCTGCTAAAGAATAAGATGTGGAGGTAACAAAATACAACCAATAAGAGGATAGCTTAGGAGTCATGATTGGAACTGTACCAATCCAACGTTTCATTTTCCTCACCGACGCAAACTCTAGCAACATTTCCTTGTAGGTGAGTACTTCCGGACCTCCAATATCGAACGTTTTATTGAAAACCTTTTCATTCCCGCAGCATGCTAATAAATACTCCATTACATTCCGAATCCCAATCGGTTGACACTTTGTGTTTAACCACTTTGGAGCTATCATGACCGGAAGCTTTTCGACTAAATCACGAATTATTTCGAAGGAAGCACCGCCTGATCCTATAATAATTGCAGCTCTCAATCCAGTTAGTGGTACTTTAGATGTTCCTAGAATACTTCCTGTTTTTTGGCGAGACTTTAAATGATCTGAAAGGTTTTCGTCATTGCTAATTCCCCCTAGGTAAATAATTTGTTTACTAGTAGTCTTGTCGATATAACGCACAAAATTTTGAGCTAAAAGGTCTTCCTTTGCCGAAAACTCTTTGCTACTCGTGGTGAGAGAGTGCATTAAAAAATAAGCAACGTCAATTGATTTTGGTAGGTAATCCAGTGACTTTTTATCTAAAAAATCAACCTCAACAATCGTAACTCTGGCTTTTTCTCCCTCTGACAAACGAAGTGTATTTTTGTCCCTAACACAGGCTATAACATCGTTGCCCTCAGCCAATAAAATAGGTAGTAATCTGCGACCAATATAGCCATTTGCTCCTGTTATAAGAATTCTCATATTAATTAAACAAAGTGAAAGCTCGCTTGTTTGGTCAAAAATTGAACTTTGCACTGTTTAGAACAAACGATTCAACCTCCAATATCTGTCTCAAATAATGTCTAAAAAATAAGTCCTTGAAATATTAAGACCCCATTATTTTTTAGCCTTTTTTAAAGCAAACGTGCAAGCCAATTAAATTACTACCACAAAATCAAATCCATTGTTAAACACTATGATGAACTAGATAGCTGATATTATTCAGGTAAAAGACATGGTTTCTTATCAAGTAAACGCATCGGTAGTTGCAATATATTACGTCATCAGTACCATTACAAAACCACTAGAGGCCAATGTCGAAATATTAGAGTTCCTTTAGCATTTTTTAGACTCAAATAATTGAGACAATCCTTGTACGTAGTGGACTGAAATAAGAATAATCTCCGGGGGAACCAAGTAGAAACTTTTTTATGTTAGAGATTAGAGGTTCACTGCTCTTTTAAATTCAGCGATTGCTCTTTCACGAGCCATTTTGTGTTCTACCATTTCTTTAGGGTAACGGTCTGTTCCAAACTCCGGCACCCACTTTCTAATATAAATTCTGTCTTTGTCAAACTTATCGATTTGTGTCGTTGGATTGAATACTCGAAAGTAAGGCTGGGCGTCAACTCCTGTTCCTGCAGACCACTGCCAGTTCCCATTATTAGAAGATAGATCAAAATCTAATAATTTTTCCGCGAAATACGCTTCGCCCCATTTCCAATCAATCAATAAATGCTTGGTTAAAAAACTAGCGACTAGCATGCGCACCCTATTGTGCATAAAGCCGGTTTGATTTAACTCTCGCATACCCGCATCAACTAAGGGATAACCAGTCTTGCCGATCTTCCACTTTTCAAACTCCTCTTCATTATTTCTCCATTCAATTCCGTCGTATTTTTTACTGTAGTTGTTTTCTACCACTCTAGGAAAATGATGCAGAATTGTCATAAAAAACTCTCTCCAAATCAGCTCTTTTAGGTAAGTATTCTCCTCACTTTTAGATGCTTTTCTAGCCATTTTTCGAATACTTACCGTTCCAAATCGGTAATGCAATCCTAGATGTGAAGTACTGTCTTTTGAAGGAAAATTCCTTTCATCAGCATACTTCTCGACCGTTTCGGTTTTTAACTTTTTACCGGGCAATTTTATTTCAGTCTGTTCAAAACCCATTTCTTTTAAAGAAATAATTTTTTCAAAACGTGATTTAAAAAAATTGTCGGACTCTAAGGCTGAGGGATAAGATTCGTAATCTTTTATCGTCACTTTAGACAACCACTTTTTACTATAAGGAGTGTACACCAAGTAAGGAGTTCCGTTATCTTTCAATACCTCGTCACTTTCAAAAATAACTTGATCTTTA
>Ga0307998_1000529_pt1 | contig 21538 bp, 14 predicted proteins | sample Davwhametageno37_FD_203147 | JGI IMG/M metagenome (GOLD analysis project Ga0307998, IMG submission 203147) | Marine microbial communities from Davis Island wharf, Antarctic Ocean - #37 | ecosystem: Environmental > Aquatic > Marine > Unclassified | place: Antarctic Ocean: Davis Island wharf... | reverse complement strand
AAACTTCTGCATCAATTTGTTCTGCCAAAGTTATCACTAATTGCAAGCCTAAGGACTCTGTTTTTTTATAATTTATATTGCTTGGCAAACCTAAGCCATTATCTTGTACAATTAAGTTAATTAAACCCTTATTTTCAGACAAGTTTATCTTTATTTTTCCTTTTTTATAATCTATAAACCCATATTTAAAGGCATTTGAAATCAATTCATTAATAATTAAACCACAAGGTATTGATAAATCTAAATTTAGAAACACCGCTTCTAACGACAAATCTAGCTCTACTGTGTTAGGATAAATAACATATGTATCTACTAAACTTTTCGACAAGGTAGAAATATATTCAGAGAAATTTATTTTTGAAAAATCATCTGTTTTATATAAACTTTCATGAATGAAAGACATGGATTTAATCCTATTCTGGCTTTCCATTAATATATTCAGTGTATTTTCATCTTTAACATAAGCTGATTGTAAATTAAGAATACTGGAAATTACTTGTAAATTATTTTTAACTCTGTGATGTACTTCTTTTAATAAAATTTCTTTTTTAGATAAAGATTCTTTTAGCTTTTTCTCTACTTTTTTTCGTTCAATAATTTCATTTTTGAGATTGTTGTTAGATGCTTCAGTTAACAATACTTTTAACTGTTCTTTTTCTAGTTTTTTCCTGTATGAAATGTCATGAAAAGTAAGATAAATAGCTTCTTCTCTTTTATAATCAATAATTGTAGATTTTGTTTCTATCTCAATTATTTCATATGTTAAAGGTTTTTTTTTAATTTTTAATTCAATAAAAGGTGTTTCTACACCAAACATTTGTTTTTCACCATTCCAAGCTTTTTCAATGTATTCACTTATTTTATCTAAATCATTATTTGGAACAGCTAAAAATTCAGAAAATTTACCAACAATTTCTTCTTTTTTATAACCATATTTATTTACAACATTTTTGTTAAAATCAATAAATTTACCCTCTCTTTTTTGTATATATAATAGATTTGATTTATTATCAAATAAATATTCATATTTTTTTTCAAAATCTAAAACTTTAGTTTTTCTGAGGTTTTCTATTTCCTCAATCAATTCTTTTTTTGATTTTTTTAAATAATCCAATGCTTATTTATTTTTTAATTTTATACCATCAATTTTAGCTTCTTTTCCATTTTTATATAATATAGATATAACTAATTCTCCATCTATATTGAATGATTTCCATACACCTATTTTTGTACCCATAACATATACTTCCTCTTTTTGTATTTTTCCATTACTAAAATAAAATTTATGTTTTCCATCAGGTTCTCCATATTTAAAATTTCCTTTAAAATTTATGTTTCCATTCTTATAATGATAAATCCATTCTCCATTTTTTTCTCCATCTAAATATTTTCCTTCTTCAATATGGTCACCCATTTTATAAAACCAAAAACCATCTTTTAATCCATCTATATAATTTCCTTCAGTTATTATTTTTCCATCAGGAGTATATTCATGTGTAATTCCATCTTCTTTTCCTTTCAAATAGTATTCTTCTCTTAAAATATTTTCATTTTCATGATACCAAATCCATTTACCTGTTGGTCGTTCACCTTTTAAATATTTCCCTTTTTGTTTTATTTTTCCATTATAAAAATAATACTCCCAATCATCAACTCTTAATCCATCTATATAATTTCCTTTATATTTTAATTGACCATTTTTATAATATTCCTCCCAATAACCTTGTTTTCTTTTATCTTCATCAATTAACCCTTTAGATAATAATTTTCCATGTAAATAAATTTCTGTTTTATAAATTTTTCCAATTTTATTAAAATATTTAAATAAACCATTTTTATTTCCTGCTTTATCATAAACACCTTCTTTTTCAACTTTACCATTTTTATAATACTCTTTTATAAATTTTAAATCATCAATTTTTAAACTCTTATTTTGAGGTATTCCTTTTATATATAAAGTTGCATTAATTAACTTTCCTTTTAAATCATATTCTTTTAAATAACCATTTAGTAAATCATTTTTATATCTACATTCATTTTTTATTTTTCCATTACTATAAAAAACTTTCCAGACACCTTTTTTTTTATTTAACTTATCATATCTATTAATATTTTCACTACCAATTAAAACATCTTTTTTATTAAAAAATAATGTAATTATTCTACCATCTAAGCTATATTCAAAAGATTTTCCTTCTTTTATATCATCTATATAATTTATTTCTTTCCATTTTATATGATTTTCAATATCATAATAAAAAGTAGATATATTATGTTTTAATCCTTTCCTATAATTTTCTTCTAAAATAATATTAGAACTATCGCTATAAATTATTGCTAAACCATTTTTTTTTCCTTTTTTATAATTTATTTTAGATTTAAAATCACCTAATTCATTATAAAATATCCACGTACTATCTAATAGACTTTGTTTTCTATTCCCTTCAGATTTTTTTATTCCATTCGGATAATAAGAAAACCAATAACCTTCTGGTAATCCATTTTTAATTAAACCCTCACTTGAAATATTTCCATTATTAAAATAAAATTTAACAATACCATCACGTATTTTTTTTTGAGCAAAAGAAGGAGTAATTATTACTATTGAAAAAATGAATATTAAAAACTTATTAACCACTATTATATATATTACATTAATTTAATTAAAATTAAAAAAAGTAGGTTATTACTACTATACTGTTAAAACAGTTTAAAATTAATAAATTGTTTTCTTGCATCTATCAATTATTAAAAGTTATAAGTTTAAATGAACATTTTATACAATTATAAATACTTGAAAAACTTAGTATTAACATTTTTATTAAGATGATGTTAATAGCTTTAATTGAAAATAAATAATTGATATAGTTATTAAATTTTTATTGATATAGTTGTTTAAAAGTATTATTAAAAAAAATCTATAAATAGTTGCTTTTAATATATATAATATTAGCTATAATTTAATTTGACATATCCTAACTATATCTTTCAGTTTTTATAACCAAATAATATTATTATCAACAGGTTTATAGTTAATTTTATATACTTAAAAGTCAGCACTTTAATAAATTCAAATCAAACTATTGTTAATAACCTTTTTAAACTACAGATAATGAGTCAAATAGCCATAGGAAGTGACCATGCAGGATATGAACTAAAAGAAAAAATAAAGATATACTTTTCAGATAACAATATTGAATTTAAAGATTTTGGTCCTTTTTCTGATGAAAGAGTTGATTATCCTGATTTTGCACATCCAGTTGCTACTTCTATAGAAAGTAAAGAATCTAAATTAGGAATATTAATATGTGGTAGTGGTAATGGTATTAATATGACTGCTAACAAACATCAAGAAATAAGATCTGCTTTATGTTGGCAAGAAGATATTGCTAAAATGGCTCGTTTACATAATAACGCTAATATCATAGTTTTACCAGCTAGATATATGAGTAAAGAATTAGCGTTAAAATGTATAAATATATTTTTAAATACAGAATTTGAAGGCGGAAGACATGAAGATAGAGTTAATAAAATTAAGTGCTAACTATATAGTATATAAACGTTCTTATTAAAAATTTATATCTTAGCATTGTCAAAAGTGAGTAAAAATGCAGTTTGAATTAACTAAACAATATTTAGAAAAACTTAACACAGCCATAGATGGAGGTGTTGAAAACAAAGTTTTAGAACTCATTAAAGGTCTTCATGCAGCGGACATTTCCGAAATTTTGGAAGAGCAATCAACTAAAGAAGCAACTTCTTTTTATGCTTTATTACCAGAAGAGTTAGCAGCAGATGCTTTAGTTGAATTAGATGAAGATACAAGAGAACGTTTTTTAGAAAATATATCATCTGAAGATATTGCCGAAAAAATTATTGAAAATCTCGATTCTGATGATGCTGCTGACGTAATTGGTTCCCTTTCAGAAAAAAAACAAGATGAAGTAATTGCTCACATTGAAAATATTGAGCAAGCTGGAGATATAATTGATTTATTAAATTATGACGAAGATAGTGCTGGAGGTTTAATGGCAAAAGAACTCGTAAAAGTTAAAGTTGATTGGGATGTTGCTACCTGTATTACAGAAATTAGAAAACAAGCAGAAGAAGTAGAAAAAATGTACACCGTTTATGCGGTTGATGATAACAATATTTTACAAGGAAGAATCTCCTTAAAGAAACTATTACTTGCCCCAGATTCAAAAAAAATAAAAGACCTTTATAATGATGAGGTAATTTTGGTGCAGGTATATGCTGCAGGGGAGGAGGTTGCTCAAATTATGGAGAAGTATGATTTGGTTGTTATTCCTGTAATTGACGAAATAGGTCGTTTGTTAGGAAGAATTACAATTGATGATGTAGTTGATTTTATTAGAGAAGAGGCAGAAAAGGATTATCAAATGGCATCAGGTATATCAGAAAATGTAGAATCATCTGATAACGCGTGGGTTTTAACAAGAGCACGTTTGCCCTGGTTATTAATTGGATTATTAGGAGGAATATTAGGGGCTCAAGTAATTGAGGCTTATGAAGGACAAATAAAAATTCATCCAGAAATGGCATTTTTTATTCCTTTAATTGCAGCAATGGCGGGAAATGTTGGGGTTCAATCTTCAGCAATTGTTGTACAAGGTTTAGCCAATAACTCATTAGGACTAGATGGACTTTGGAAAAGACTCTTCAAAGAATTATTAGTTGGATTAATTAACGGAATAGTATTAAGCGCATTAATTTTTATGTACAATTTCTTTTTTAGTGATGATTTAACTTTAGGAATTATTGTAAGTATTTCTTTACTTTCTGTTGTTGTTTTTGCAGCAATATTTGGAACATTAGTTCCATTAATGCTAGACAAATATAAAATTGACCCAGCGCTCGCTACCGGACCATTTATCACAACGGTAAACGATGTTTTTGGATTGTTTTTATACCTTTACATTGGTTATTTGATGTATGCCTCATAAACTCAAAAAAATACTTTTTGTAGACACTGTTCATCCAGTTTTGGAAGAAAGGTTATTAGGCCTTGGATATTCTTGTATGCATGACTTAATATCAAAAAAAGAAAGTATTGAGTTAAATATTGATAACTACTTTGGACTTGTAATAAGAAGTCGGTTTCCAATAGATCAGCAATTTTTAGATAAAGCAAAAAATCTAAAATTTATAGCACGTTCTGGTGCAGGTATAGAAAATATTGATATTGCTTACGCAGAAGAAAAAGGGATTAAAGTTTTTAATTCTCCCGAAGGAAATATGGATGCTGTTGGCGAACAAGCAATAGGAATGTTGTTGATGCTTTTTAATCAATTAAAAAAAGGAGATGCAGAAGTTCGATCCGGAGTTTGGGACAGGGAAGGAAATCGTGGTTTAGAGCTTTCTGGGAAAACTGTTGGAATAATAGGTTGTGGAAATATGGGTAAAGCTCTCGCAAAAAAACTTTCGGGTTTTGGATGTAGGGTTATTGCATATGATAAATATAAAAAAGGGTTTGGGAGCTCAACAGTTGAAGAAGTTTCTTTAGCTGAAATATTTGAAAAGACAGACGTTTTAAGTATCCATTTACCGCTTTCTGAAGAAACATATCACTATGTAGGTGAGAAGTTCTTAAGCAGCTTTAAAAAGCCTATTTTTTTAATAAATACTGCGAGAGGGAATAATGTTAGCACCTCAGATTTAGTAGAGGGTTTAAAAAACAAAACAGTTTTAGGTGTTTGTTTAGATGTGTTAGAGTATGAAACCAAATCTTTTGAAACAATAAATTTTGAAGAACTTCCTGAAGATTTTAACTATTTAACACAATCGGAAAATGTAATTTTAAGTCCGCATGTTGCTGGTTGGTCAAAAGAATCTTACGTAAAACTGTCTAGCTTTCTAGCAGACAAAGTAGAAAAAGAATTTTCTTAAAAAGATTGGTCTAAAACCCAAGCTTTATCGTTGTGGTTTTTTGCATTAGCTAGAGCATTTATAGCTTCTTTTCTTGTTGCAAAACTACTATAACTAACAGTCCATAAACCTTTTCGTTTACCAATAATGGATGCTTTAAAACCTTGTTTTTTAAGTTTTTTAACCATTTTTTTTGCATTTTTCTTTTCAGAAAAACAACCGCCAACAATGTGGTATTGGAGTACTTTTTTAGTTTCAGCCACATAGGTGGAAACAGGGGGTGCAATAGCCTTTTCTCTTAACTGAACAATAAACGGACTTTCATTTTCATTAAGAGTTACCTCCACAAAAAAGCTATCTTTATTAACCGCATTAATTTGTTCTTCAATAGTTGTTATTTTTATTTCAGGAAGAACAAAACTATGGGGTATAGGAGAATAAACTGCGCAAGTATTTGTCGTGAAAGGGTTGAGATTTGCGTAGTTTAAATCACCAGATAAATCAGAGGTATTAGCCATAAATCCTGCGCCAAATGCTAGAAAAACTAAAGCTGCAGAATACAGCCACTGTTTAGATTTTTTGTTTTCTTGGCCATTTATTGCAATTAAAGGCGTTGTTTTATCAACAAACTCTTTGGTTATTTTGTCTTTGATAGATATTCGTTTTATAGGTTGTTTTTGATATACAGGCAACCCATAAGACTCTAACAAATAGTTTGCGGAGTTTGCAGGTTCAAATTGCAGGCGATTTTCAGAATCTAAAAATAATGCGCCAACACCGACAAGAACAATACTCTTTTTTAATTTTAAACTTCTATTGATTTTCACAACGTAATCCTCAATTTTTTTTGATGCTAGATCAAAACTAAAAGATTCTTGCTTAACAATAAAATTGGCCAATAAACCATCATTACTATTAAGGTTTTTATTAAAAGAAATACTTTTCGATGGAGGCGAAAACGTGTTTTGAATAGGCTGAATAGTCGCTGATTTATAGTTCGCAACAAAACCGCCTAATCCGGGCACAATTACACAATCGTATTTATAAAGTAATTCTGATATGTATTGTTCAATCTTCAAGACTCTAAAGTAATTAAATTTAAAATGAGACAACCTACTATGAATAGATTTTATATCTCTTTTTGAAAAATTTCAAGCATAACCTGTTTATTTTCGTTTTTCGAATGCATAAAAATAGTTAAAAGTTAACTATTTAAAAGTAATTTTTTCTAAATCTGCAGGAGTATCTATGGCAATTGCCTCAAAAGAAGTAATAGCCACTTTTATTTTATAATCATTTTCTATCCACCGTAATTGCTCTAAACATTCCTTTATTTCTAACGGAGATGGGGGTAATTGACTTATTTCTTTTAAAACAACCGAGCGATAACCGTAGATGCCAATGTGTTTAAAAAAATCTTGTTGAGTAAACCACTCCGTTTTTTCAATGTTTATTAATTGAGGGATAGCGTTACGGCTAAACATTGTGGCAAAACTGTTTTTATCTACAACAACTTTAGGTCTATTTGGATTGAAAAGCTCCTCTTCACTATCAATTTTTTTAACAAGTGTAGCAATGTCAGTTTTATCATCTTCAAAACAAGCACAAAGTTGGTTAATCTGTTCAGGGTTAATGAAAGGCTCATCTCCCTGAATGTTGATTACTACATCAAAATCACCATTAATATTTTCTAAAACTTCAGCACATCTGTCTGTTCCGCTTTCGTGTGATGATTCAGTTATTACAGCATTACCTCCAAAAGAAGTTATGTGTTCAAAAATTTTTTCATCATCTGTTGCAACAACAACTTCAGATAAAGAGTTTGCTTTTTTTGCCTGTTCGTAAACGCGCTGAATCATTGTTTTACCTCCAATATCAATTAATGGCTTCCCTGGAAAACGAGTTGATGCGTAACGTGATGGAATAATACCGAGTGCTTTCATTTACAAAAATTAATAAGCATAAAATTAGTTATTTTTACTATCCCATGAACGAACAGCTACTTTATCATATAGCAATTACCTCTATTCCTAATATTGGAGATGTTACCGCCAAAAAACTAATTGCCTATTGCGGTAGTTCTGAGCAGGTATTTAAAGAGAAAAAAAGTGTTTTAGAGAAAATACCAGGGATAGGGACAGTAAATGCCAATAAGATTATCCAACATAAATCAGAGGCACTTGTTTTGGCTGAAGATGAGTTAATTTTTATCAAAAAAAATGAAATAATACCTTTGTTTTTTCTGCATGAAAATTATCCTAAAAGATTATTGCATTGTGAAGACGGACCTGTTCTATTTTATTCAAAAGGTAATGTTGATTATAATAACCAAAGAGTAATTAGTGTGGTGGGTACTCGGAAAGCAACTGATTACGGAAAAGATTTTTGCAACGAACTAATAAAAGATTTAGTTCCGCACAACCCTTTAATTGTTAGCGGGCTGGCTTATGGCATAGATGTTTGTGCGCATAAAGCTGCTATTCAAAACAAACTAGCAACAGTAGGTGTTTTAGCGCATGGACTAGACCGGCTTTATCCTGCTCAACACAGAAGTATTGCCAACCAAATGCTTGAAAACGGAGCATTACTTTCTGATTACAAAAGCGGAACAAAACCAGACAGAGAAAACTTTCCTAAACGGAATAGAATTGTTGCGGGAATGTCTGACTTAACAATTGTAATTGAATCAAGTAAAAAAGGAGGGTCTTTAATTACAGCATACATTGCAAACGATTACAATAGAGATGTTTTTGCTTTACCAGGAAGGGTAGGAGATGGTCAGTCTGAAGGGTGTAATAATCTTATCAGAAGTCATAAAGCAGCGCTAATTCAATCCGTAAAAGATATAGAATATGTTATGGGTTGGGAGATGAATAAGAAGGTTGCTCAAGCACAAACGCAGCTGTTTTTGGAGCTTACTCCCGAACAAAAAATATTAACAGCAATTTTATCTAAACAAGAAAAAGTAGGAATTGATGAACTTTCTTTATTGGCAAAGATGCCAATGAGCCAAACAACATCTTTATTGTTAAACTTAGAGTTTGATGGGGTGGTTAAATTGTTACCCGGAAAATTATATAGGTTGGTTTAAGTCATAAAGCGCCTTTTTTAATTTCTGGTATAACCGTTGGATCTAACAATGTACTTGTATCTCCTAAATTTGACGTGTCACCTTCTGCAATTTTCCGTAGAATTCTACGCATAATTTTACCCGATCTGGTTTTTGGTATATCTTTAACTATTTGAATTTTATCTGGCTTAGCTATTGGTCCAATTTCTTTGGTGACTTGAATTAAAAGCTCCTTCCGAAGTTCTATTTCATTTACTTCTTTAGTACAAATAACATACGCGTAAATTCCTTGCCCTTTTATTTCGTGGTGATATCCGACAACAGCTGTTTCTACAACAGCAGGGTGTGTGTCTAAAGCGTCTTCTACTTCTGCCGTTCCAATTCTGTGACCAGAAACATTAATAACATCATCAACCCTTCCAGTAATTCGATACATGCCATTTTCATCTCTTTTACAGCCATCACCAGTAAAATATTTTCCTTTATAAGCAGAGAAATACACCTCTTTACATCTTTGGTGATCTCCATAGATGGTTCTAATCATTGATGGCCAGGGAAACTTTATACAAAGATTTCCTTCTACACTGTTTCCTTTAATTTCATTTCCATCAGCATCAACTAAACAAGGTTGAATTCCTGGTAAAGGTAAAGTTGCAAAAGTTGGTTTTAGCGGCGTGATACCTGCTAACGGAGAAATCATAATTCCACCCGTTTCAGTTTGCCACCAAGTGTCGACTATTGGGCAATTTCCTTTTCCAATATATTTATGATACCACTCCCAAGCTTCAATATTAATTGGCTCTCCAACACTCCCAAGCACTTTTAAGGAGCTTAAATCATGTTTGTTTACATAGTCTAAATTACAAGCTTGTAATGCTCTAATAGCTGTTGGGGCAGTATAAAATATATTTACTTGGTGTTTATCTACAACGTCCCAAAACCTGCCAGCATCTGGCCAGGTTGGAACTCCTTCAAACATAACCGTTGTGGCTCCTGCTAACAATGGACCATAAATAATGTATGAATGTCCAGTAATCCAACCAATATCAGCAGTACACCAATAGACATCACCTTCTTTATATTGAAAAACATTTTGAAAACTATAATTGGTATAAACCATATAGCCTGCAGTTGAATGCACAACGCCTTTGGGTTGACCTGTAGAGCCTGAGGTGTATAAAATAAACAACTCATCTTCTGCGTCCATTTCTTCAGCTTCACAAACTTTATCAGCATTAGCGACTTCATTGTGCCACCAAACATCTCTTCCGCCAACCATATTTACAGCTGAGCCTGTTCTTTGTAATACGATGTTTTTTGTAATGGTAGGACAAGAGTTTAAAGCCTCATTAACAACAGCTTTAATAGGAATAACTTTTGCACCTCTATAAGCTTCATCAGAGCAGATTACAATGTTACAAGTCGCATCATTAATTCTATCGGCTAATGCTTTTGCAGAGAAACCAGCAAACACAACAGAGTGTATTGCTCCAATTCTAGCACAAGCTAAAGTAGCAATGGCTAATTCTGGCACCATAGGCATGTATAAACATATTCTATCGCCTTTTTTTGCGCCATTATTTTTAAGTACATTGGCAAATTCTGAAACCTTTTTATGCAGTTCTTTATACGTGAGTTTAACAACTTTGTCCTTCGGGTTATTCGGCTCCCAAATTATTGCTGTCTGGTTTCCTCTGGCTTCCAAATGCCTGTCTAAAGAGTTTTCTGTGATGTTTAATTTCCCTCCTTTAAACCATTTTATTTTAGGCGATTCAAAATTCCAATCTAAAACAGTGTCCCATTTTTTTTTCCAAGTAAACGTTTCAGCAATATTTGCCCAAAATTTTTCTGGGTTTTCTAAACTTTGTTTATATTGCTGATGATGCTCTTCTAATGAGTTTATTTTTATGGACATAATAATGTTTTAGGCTCTTAAAAGTAAAAGAAAAAAGGCATAAAAAAAAGGCGAACCATTTGGCTCGCCTTTTTACGATTGTTAAATGCTATTATTTAGCAATAATAAATTTGTTGGTAGAAATAAATTTCCCATCAAGGGCAGTAATAGAATAGAAATAAATTCCATTATTTAAGCCTGAAGTTTCAACTGATAATTTATTGTTTAATGAAGTTGTTGTTTTTACTGATTTACCAGTAACATCAACAACGGTTACATTAAACCCAGTAATACCTAATTTAAAGTTAATTGCATCTCTAACAGGGTTAGGGTAAACAGTTAAAGTAACACCACTTAACTTATTAACTCCTGTAAAAACAGAAACATCAGATGGTTTTCTTGGTAAAATCTTGTAATCATCAAAAGAATAATGACCAATTCCAGTAACATCATAATATGATCCCTGATTTGCTTGTAAATGGAAAGCAAACATGTCATCATCTCCTTTTAAAGCTCCAGAACCATCATTCATTTCCCAAAGGCCATAACCTAATGTTGAGCCAACAGCAGTTGCTTCAGCACTTGTTACTTTAATTAAAACACCTTCATACTCTTCTGAGTTTGCAGCAGCCGTAGATATTGTTGTTGTGTTTGGCAATGTGTTTCCAGAATTAAGAACCGTTAAGTTTGATATAAAACTAAGCTCTGTCACTGCTTGTGGAGCAGAACCTAAATTGATTTCAGTGACAGTCCCTGTTACCTCAACACTATCACCAACAGAAGGAGTTTGAGTTGTATCTAAGTTATAAACATAAAGACCATTCCAAGCACCAGCACCATCTTGAATAAAGAAACTTCCAGCACCATAATTAGCAGTGTTGCTAACGTATGCCGTTACCACACCTTTTGTTGTTATAGCATTTCCTTCTTCGGGAGAATTTCCATTAGGGTTAGTTGTAAATTGAATGTCATAAACTGACTTTAATGTTGCTGATGGAGCAGATCCTGCCGAAACAGAAACAGAGTCCAACATAATACCTGTTGCATCTGTATTTCTTAAAGAAAGAATAAATTGAGCATCTGTACAAGAAGCGGGCATTGTTACCGACTTTGTTATTACAGTTTGAGGACCAGCAGCAATAGTTGTATAAGGGCTGTATGATCCCCAAGCTAAGTTGGTTTCATCATAAAAGTTAGTTCTTAAATCTCCAGCAGTACCAGAAACCCACATTTTAATTTGATATGTTTCACCCGCTACAACCGTAGTACTTTGTGTTGTAAATCTTTTGTGACCACTACCTGTGTTTATTAATGCGGCTTCGTCTGTTCCGTAATTTGCACTACCTGTAGTTTGTGTTACATTCGCTGACCCGATATTTGTTTTGCTTCCGAACCAATCGGTAGGGTCTCCCGAAGCCCAAGAGCTTAAATCACTTTGAAATACAACTTGACCAAAAGCGATTGTACCAATAGATGCGGCAACTAAAAGAGTAAAGATTTTTTTCATAATTGATAAATTTTAAGAGTTAATAGTTTTTAAGGTTATTTATTTATAATGATATTGTCTAGCTCCCATGTTTTACCATCAGAGCTTGTTCCTGTGTATTTGAACGCAACGTGAGTATTCGCTCCTAAAGATGATGAAAGACTAATAATTCCAGAAGGCACCCATTCAAAACCACCACTAGATAATGTAGCGCTTAAAGGGATCCATATTGCTGTTGCTGGCAAACTTGTTCCGTCATAATTTATAGAAACCATAATTTCTAAATCTGGACCATTATAGTTTGACGCATTTTTAAAGCTTAATGATGGTGTGGTAGAGCTACTAAAATCAAAAGCTGGAGAAATTAACCAAACTTCTGAGGTTGTATTTCCCGAGTCATAATTTGTAAGAGCTGCATAGTGTGAATTAGACCCTTGATCTGTAGTCGACCAATCAAATGGACCAACAACAATTTGTGTTGACCATCCATTGGAAGTAATGCTTTGGTCGTTAAAGGTCTTTAATACCGGAGCTTGTCCAGCCATCTCTAATTCTTTAGGGTCTCTTATTAAGAGTTGTAAATCATCATTGTATTGTGCTACAATACCAATAAGTTTACCCGCTCCGCTAGGGAGTGTGTCGTCAGCAAAATTTGAGTAACCACTAGTTCTTACTTCAATATCATCTCCGTTTAAAGCAAATAAATATCTACTCCCATCCACTTGGTTAGTTCCGTCAGCAAAACTTAATCCTTGACCACCTTCAGCAAAAAAAGCATCATTTATATGAACCAATTTTCCTTGAGCAGCATCTAAATCACTTAGTAAAGAAGCAATGCTAACTACCTCAGGTATTTGAAAATTTTGAGTAGAAAGCTTTACGACACTATTGTCTGGGTGAAGAGAGTCTATTTGTAACATTTGGTTGTATTTTAATATTTTCGCACCATTTAGGTTTACTCGAATAGAATCTCCAGTATAAAGACCACTATTTGATATAAATCGTAAATATAAGTTGCCAGTACCATCAACAATGTAAGACTCTTTATAAAGGTTTCCTGTCGTTTCATCCATAGTAACAACACCGAAAACAGAAATGTCTTCAGTAATTTTCAATGTCTTTCCTGGTTGATAGAGAGCTCTTATTTGCGCAATGGTTTGAATATTTCCGGTAGCTAAAACTTTAACCACTGGGGCTTCAAAATCTTTTTCACAAGAAGATATTAGCGCTGCCAGTACAAAAAAAAGGCTAAGCTGTTTGATTAAGTTTTTCATAGGTCAATTATTTTAATATCATCAATTTCCCAAGTGCTTCCCGCAGAAGAACTACCTGTATATTTAAACGCAACTCTAATACCAGATTGTTTATAAGCCGATAAACTAACTGCTCCAGAAGGAACAAAAGAATTCCATCCTGTATTGTCAAGGTCTAACGGAACAGTAAGCTGTATCCAAGAAGTTGTTGTTGCATCGCCGGTATAGTTTGTTGTTACATAAACTTCTAAAGCATCGCCACTATAATTTACGTCCGACTCCATGAATAATTCAGGTGTTGTTGTGTTTGCTAAATCAATTGAAGGTGAAACTAACCATGTTTCGCAAGCAACATTGCTTGAGCTTATAAAGTTTGATATTTTACCGTAAAAACTAGGGTGTGATCCTTGATCACTAGCTTCCCAGTTTACATTTCCGATTACATTTTGTTGAGACCAACCTCCTGAAGATATACTTTCGTCTTCAAAATCTTTTATTTGACTAAATGCCGGACAAGGAGCACAAACCGTTGTTCTTGTGTTAGAAACTATAAATTCATTTGGGTTTCTAATTGTGATTTGAACCGTCTCATCATATTGAGAAACTACACCAATTATTGACCCTTGATTGAAAGGAAGTTGATCTCCTGCAAAAGTAGAAAACCCACTAGACCTAACAATAATTGTATTCCCCACCGCATCAATTAAAGCTCTGTTTTCATCTGATTGACTAATTGCATCTGCCCATGTGTTACAAGCATCAGCACACACAAATTCAACATTGTTGATTTGAACTAGTTTTCCTTGGTATTTCGAAGCCCAAACATCAATAAGGTTTATAGAGTCTATTGAAACAACTTCAGGAGTTAAATCCATGTTTGTTTCTTGTTTTATAATTGCAACATCAGGATTAATACTGTCGAGCACTAACATATTTCGATCTCTTCTGACGGTTGCTCCTCTTATGGCGACTCTTACTCTATCTCCAACAAAAAAGTTTGTAGAAGATAATAACTCTAATTTAATAGCATTGGTTTCATCCTGAATATATAATTCTTTATAAATGTTACCAGATAAAGCATCGGCTGTAACTATACCATACACAGAAATATCTTCAGTAATTGTGGTGTCAAAAGCAGTATAAATATTTCTTAGAGAATCTATTGTGATAATATTTCCTATTGGCAGCTCTTTTACCGGAGGGTACTTTATATCTTTTTTACAAGCTGAAATAAGCAGCAGTATACTAGCGCATAATAAGAGAGTAGTTTGTTTCATTATAGTCATTAGTTTCCTTTATTAAAATGAAAAAGTTACCATTGCAAAGTAAGTTCTACCATACATATAGCCCACTTTTGGTTTCCAACGATCAACATCTGTTCTGTCAAATCTAAATTGTTCAAAACCACCAGTCTGAAAGTCTGTGTTATCAAGAACGTTGTTTACGTTTAAATTAAGCCTTAAAAAATACTTGTCTTTAATTTTCCATGATTTCCCAACAAAAAGATTAAGTGAAAAATTTGATTCAACTTCTGTCTGCTCAACGATTTTTGCTACTTGAGGATCCTCCGTAATATAAATATCTAAAGCTTCTTCTGTTCTTCTGTCAGGATTAGCATCTAGATAAGCATTTGCAAAAAAGTTCAAATTAAACCCTGTATACCAATATTTAGGCGAGTTATACTTTAAACCAATAGACGCTGCCGTTTGTGGAATGCCCCCTACTTTAAAGTTTTTTAAATAAACCTCTTTATCTTCTGCTAATAACTTTGAAGAATTATCTTGAGTAATTGTTACAGATGGGTTTGAATCATAAACATAGCTTCCGATTGCCAATGCTACAGAGGCTTCCACTGTTGGGATAATGTTTGCTTGAGCACCAAGCTCTAAACCTGTAAAAGATTGGTTTACACCAGACATAATATAGTTAACAAACGTTTTTTTAGATTCAAAATATAAACTTCTACTCCATGTTTTGTCTTCTATTTTGGTGTAATAACCTGTTAATCGAACCTTTATTTTAGGGTATCTAATAATGTAGCTTAAATCTGAAGAAGTTACTTTCTCACTTTTTAAATCAGGAATAAGTTCTGCTCTTGTTCTAGGGGAAATAAATGCATTTCGGGTAAGAGGAGCTCTATTTAAAAAAGCTCCATTTAGTCGAATCAAGTGCCTTCCAGTAACTTTATACACTGCGCCACCTTTAATTCCATAATTAAAAAAAGATGTTGTTCCTGATTTACCAACAGACTTTTCTCTAAACAATCCGTTTTCTACGTTTCCAACTCTGTAAAAACTTGTGCTAGTTAGTGAAAGTCCAGCATAATAATCTATTTTTTTTGTTGTTCCTTCTATTTGCCCAAAAGCATTATATGTGTTTATGTGAATGTCATAATCATATCCAAAACGATCTCCTTCTTTAATGGTATTGTTCGGAATGGCAACATTACTTTGTGCAACAATGTTGTCCGCAAAATCTCTTTCAGCAAATTGATCAACATCAACCCAAAAATCAGCACCTAATAAATCGTCTAAAACTTTAAAGTTCATACTCTTGTAAAAACTAGCACTTAATCCACCAGAAAACATCATTTCTTCTTTTAGCTTGTATGATAAAGCAGTATTGAAGCCATATTGCGCATGATCAGTTCTTCGCTCTTCTACAACATACTTTGCTCTATTTCCTGTTACGGTTTTACCAGGAGTTCCATCAGCATCTAAAACAGTGTACAGGTTTTTGGTATTGGCAAAATATAATTGATCCCAATCTAACTGTTGTGTCCCCAGGTCGTTTTGCCAATTGCTTGTTGTTTGGTTAAACAAAAATTCTTGACCTGGACGATTGAAATAGCTCGGTAGGTACTTGTAATATTCAGGACGAGGATCTGTGCCGTTATGCCAATTTAGGCTGGTATTTCCTCCTTTGCCAAAAGAATAATACAAAGAAGAATTAACGCTAAGTTTTTCGTTTGCCTTAAAATAATGATTTAACATTAACATTGGCTTATGTGTTCTTCTTTCTTTTGAATTTCTTTTTTTTCCATTTTGTAATCCCCAATAAGAATTGTAAAAGTTGTTGTCAGTTAGATCATATGTTTCTTGCATTGAAATACTACTTCTTCCTTGCACAGTAGGCGATCCATACCCAACAAATCCAAGACTATGTTTGTCGTTAATTTTCTTTTCTATAGATAAAAAATAAGCTCCTGCTCGATAGTAAGTTCCTTCAACATATCCTTCGTTAGAATATCTCATTGATCCAGAAGCAGTAATCGCAAGTCCATTACTCATCATTCCTGTTGAGTGTGTTGCCATTAACCTATGATTGTAGGATCGGTTTGAAAAACCATAAGAAAATTTACTTCCTTTCCTTTGAGCTGTGGCTCTCGAATTTATATTTGATGAACCTCCAATACCTCCAAAACCATAAGGGGAAGCATGTATTCCTGCTTTTGAGTCTTGATAACGTGTAATGTCATTTAAACCACCCCAAAAAGCCCAAATGGCCCTGCCATTTTCAGGATTATTTAACGTAATCCCATTCATCATTACTGTAAAGTTCTCAGAATCATATCCCCTAACTCTAAAGCGAGCCGCACTGAAATTAAACCCAGCAATGTTGGAAAACACATCTTTAGAGGATTGAAGTAGTCCTGAAACATCTTGTTGTTCAGACTCTTCCTCAAGACTTTCCAATGTAGTTGTAAATATTGGAATAGAGTTTGTGTTGATGGAGCTGTCTCCAGCAAAAGCATTAGTCGAATCTGTTTGAGCGTTTAATGATAATGCTGTTAAAGCAAAAGTTAACGCTAATATGTTTATTCTTCTCATTGTGTTTAAAAAAGGATAAGAATAAAGCGGTTTGAAGCCTTATCTAAGGCGCTTCATAGGGTATTCACTTTTGTTATCAATGCAAAAATTACGTTTTATGATGAAGCAAAGATATGTTAAAAAAGTGATAAAATTAAGTGCATTTTTTTGTTAATAAAAACAGAGCCTAAAACACAATCTTAATTAAGGCTCTCTTAATCAACTATAAAAACCATATAACACAATATTTAGTTACTTTGCAAAAAAAACAAACAATGAAAAAGTACTTAATTTTATCACTTTTACTAACAGTAGCAATTGTTGGCAGCCTGTTTTCACAAGAGAAGGGAAAGGAATATTTAGTTACAGGTATTGGGTTTTACAATTTAGAAAACCTTTTTGACACGCTAATTGATCCAGACCCGAATAAAATTTTACAAGAAGATTTTACTCCAAAAGGACAGAAAAAATGGACGGCTGAACATTATCAGGAAAAGCTAGGGAATATGGCTAAAGTAATTTCAGAATTAGGAACAGAAGTAATTCCTGATGGTTTGGCAGTTTTAGGAGTTTGTGAAGTTGAGAACAAATCTGTTTTAGAAGATTTGGTTAAAGTTAAAAGCATTAAGGAAAGAGGATATAAGGTTGTTCATTATGATTCGCAAGACAAAAGAGGGATTGATGTAGGACTGTTGTACAATCCTAAATATTTTAAAGTAATCTCTAGTAAAAACTTTTCTTTAAGAAGTGTTGATACTACATTTTATTCTAGAGATCAACTCTTGGTAACAGGGCTATTGAATGGAGAAAAAATTCATGTAATAGTTGCGCATTGGCCTTCTCGAAGAGGTGGTGAAAAAAGAAGTAAACCCAGAAGGGCCTCGGCTGCAAAATTAGGGAGAATGATTGTTGATTCTTTACAGGCAAACGACCCAAAAACAAAAGTGTTTTATATGGGAGATTTAAATGACGATCCAACAGATGAAAGTGTTAAAAAACATTTAAGAGGCCAAGGGAAGAAAGAAAATATGAAAAAAGGTGATTTGTTTAACCCTTGGGAAAACTACTATAAAAAAGGAATAGGAACATTGGCTTATCGTGATGCTTGGAATTTATTTGATCAAATATTGGTTTCTAAATCATTATTAGGAAAAAACTACGCTTCTTTAAAATTATATAAGTCTAAAATATTTAGCAAGGCGTATTTAAAAAATTCTACAGGAAGGTATAAAGGGTATCCGTTTAGAACATATTCTTTTGGAACTTATATAGGAGGCTATAGCGATCACTTTCCTGTTTATATGTTCCTAATTAAAGGGCAGGCTGATCAATAACCAGTAATAATTGTTTTATGAAGTTATTACAAAACATATCAATAATAGTTTCCCTTTTTCTAAGTGTATCTGTAAAAGCACAGGATACCTTAACGGTGATGTCTTACAATATTTTAAATTACCCCTCTTCTAACTCAGGAAAAGCAGACAAGTTGAAGCCTATTATTAAATATGTTCAACCAGATATTTTTATGATCAATGAGTTGGAATCATCTGTCGGAGCAACAACGATTTTAACAGATGCTTTAAATGTTGATGGTGTTACAACTTATCGCAGATCAACTTTTTATGCGGGGCCAGATACTAATAACATGCTTTATTATAATTCTGACAAATTGGTTTTATATAGTCAACACGAAATACCAACAGCCCTTAGAAACATTAGCGAATATGTGTTATATTATAAAGCGTCTGGCATGACAGCAGCTTCTGACACTGTTTTTATTTTTTGTTATTCTGCTCACCTAAAGGCAAGTTCAGGGGTAACAAATGAACAAAAGAGACATCAAGAATCCATTTTATTTAAGAATTACTTAGACGGGAGAGCCAATCTTGAAAATGTGCTTTTTGGTGGTGATTTTAATCTTTATACAAGTACAGAACCAGCTTACGGAACAATATTAAATGGAGGAAATGTTCCTTTATTTGATCCAATTTCATCTCCAGGAAACTGGCACAATAACCTATCTTTTGCAGGCATTCACACACAAAGTACACGATCAGGAAGCCTGGGTGATGGAGGAGCATATGGAGGAATGGATGATAGATTTGATTTTATCTTTTTTAACCAACAACTACAAACGGGGGCTCAAGGTCTAACTTATGTTCCTGGCTCGTATAAAGCTTTTGGCAATGATGGAAACCACTTTAATCAGTCGATTAATTCAGGAACAAACAATGCTGCGCCAAATAATGTAATTGATGCATTGTATTATATGTCGGACCATTTACCTGTGGTATTAAAAGCAAGTATTCTGCTTAATGTTGGAGTAGAAGAAGTTTTACGGAAAAATAACTGGAAAGGCTATTTTACAGCAACTCATTTTAACTTTAAATCAAATAGAGCTGAAAAAGGGTTGACAGCTTTTGTTTATGATGTTTTAGGAAAAATAGTTCGAATGAAAAGAGTTGATAACGCTAAAGAGTTTAACTTAAATTTAAATGGATTAAACCGAGGAGTTTATTTCGTAAAAGTTGTTTCTGAATCAAAACAAGAAACGTTTAAGCTTTTTAAACAATAACTTAAAAATCTCTTCCTGCAATTAGTTGTCTTTTTTCTTTGGATTATTGGCTATTTTAGTCTTTAATTCTGATGGGAAAGGAATATTATTCCCATCAAAGTGAAAATATAAAAATCGGTTAATTATGTTTTCGTTAAAACGGAAAATAGCATTGTTATAACAGGTTCGTCTATATGTGTCTGTAGGTAAAGATTGCGCAACTCCATTTGATGTGGCAGCCAAAGCAGTAAATTTATCGATAGAAACCAACTATTGTTGTTGCGATAAAAATAAGTTACAACTATTTCTTATCTTCGAGCATCTAATAATAGAACAACGTAAAACGAACATTTTAGCTTGAATATTTATTCTCAAAAACAACAATGGAAACTGCTTTTGGCAGGAACCGCAGTAATTATTATTATTGCCTCGTTGTGGTACACTAATGTTGTAGTACAAAAGATTGCTAAAGAAGAACGAAAAAAAGTTCAGTTGTGGGCTGAAGCTATACAAAACAAAGCTACTTTGGTGAGTTATACGGGTGAGCTTTTTAGAAAGCTATCAAACGAAGAGCGAAATAAAATTGAACTGTGGGCAGAGGCGAATAGGCGTTTAGCAACTTCTGATAACCATACAGACTTAACATTTTATCTTAACATTATTGGAAGAAATACAACCATACCAGTTTTGGTGGTTGATGAAAATGAAAAAATAAGTACGTATAGAAATTTTGACTTAACCGAAGGGATTGACACTAGCCAGTTTTTAGAGGCTGAATTGGCGAAAATGCAAAACAGCGAAAATGAACCTATTGACCTTTCTTATAGGGTTGGTAAGTATACTATTGCTCAAAAACTGTACTATAAAGATTCGAAAATATTTTCTGAATTAAAGCTTGTTTTAGATGATTTAATAAAGTCGTTTATTTCGGAAATTGTTATCAATTCAGCTTCTGTCCCTGTTATTTATACCGATAGTTCTCAAACAGAAATAATTGAATACGGAAATTTAATAGGTGGAGAGTCCAATGTCGGGCAGGATTTTTTAGAGGCAACTATAAAGGACATGCGAGTTGAAAATGAACCAATAACCATTGCAATAAACGAGCATACTGTTAATTATATTTTTTATTCAGATTCAGAATTATTACAACAATTGAAGTATTACCCATACTATCAAATTGTGATTATTGCGTTGTTTTTACTGATTTCTTACTACTTGTTTAGCACCTCTCGAAAGGTGGAGCAAAACCAAGTTTGGGTTGGCATGGCTAAAGAAACAGCCCATCAATTGGGAACACCACTATCTTCTTTAATGGCGTGGGTAGAGTATTTAAAATTGAAAGATGTTGATGAGAACACACTCAATGAGTTATCAAAAGACATTACCCGTTTAGAAATAATAACAGAGCGTTTTTCTAAAATAGGTTCAATCCCGAAATTAGAAACGGAAAATTTAAACAAGGTGATCAATGACTCTTTAAATTATTTAAAAGTTAGAATTTCTAAAAAAGTGAACGTAACATTTACAACGCAAAATCATGCTCAAATGGAAGCGAAACTAAATCCATCTTTGTTTAGTTGGGT
>Ga0307998_1000528_pt1 | contig 21547 bp, 19 predicted proteins | sample Davwhametageno37_FD_203147 | JGI IMG/M metagenome (GOLD analysis project Ga0307998, IMG submission 203147) | Marine microbial communities from Davis Island wharf, Antarctic Ocean - #37 | ecosystem: Environmental > Aquatic > Marine > Unclassified | place: Antarctic Ocean: Davis Island wharf... | reverse complement strand
CCATCGCCATATCCAATACCTATTCCTTTATAAGGAATACCATCGTTTTTTATAGCCTCTGCATATTTTTCAGTCAATGGATTATCAACTCCATCATTATCTTGGAAGGGTCCTTGGAAAAAATCTACACCTATCGCAGGAGGAAGGTTTCCATATCCGGTAACCCCTCTACAATCTTCATCATTGTTATCGCCATTATAGCAATAGCCTAATCCTCGTTGAACATCACAACCTACTAAATCATCATCACTACATCCTAAATCCGCATCTACCCACTGTCCAAAATAGGTATCAGTAAGGGTAAACGTACTTCTGTTTACAAGCTCGTAGTTGTAAAAAGTCATGTTGTTGATTTCATCATTAGTAGCAAAAGCAAAAGCCTGAGCTCTGATCTCCATTCCAATCGAAGAAGCACCCGTTTCAGTATGAACATTTCCTTTATCGTTGAAAACCCACCAAAGGTTTTGATCACCAAATAGGTTAACGATACGTTCTTTACAATCGCTTGAGTTGTTTAAATCGTAAGCTGGGTAATCTCCTTGAGCAGGATTATAGTCGCCATCACCATCACGATCCACAAACGGTGCTAGGTTTTCTGCTTCATTAAAAGGAGCAAAGGACCTGCCTTTTGCAGGATAATCTATAATATTTGAAGGAACAGAGTAACCTGGATATTGATCTGCTTGAGTTGCAGTTCCATTTGCAGCGTCATTTACACCTGCTTCAAACCAACCTACAAATTCAGCAACTTCAGATCTTGTAGTAGGAAAATGTCTGTCGTATTCAACACAAGTTGCAGGATCAATTTCAGCATCAATAAGACTTAAAGGGCCAGTCCAAAAATCTTGGCCACTTGCTCTAAACATCTGAGCAGCAACCTTCAATTGTCCTGAAATATCTCTACCACCTAACCAAAGTGAACCAGCAAATAATGCAGTATGGTCACTGTTCTTTGGGATTTCGTACTGAGAACGGGTAAAATCCCACCACATATCACCGCCGGTTTGGATAACTGCTCGAGTGTTGTTTATGTCTAGCTCCGTACTCTGTGTAGCAGGTGAGCAATTGGCCGCTAAACTTGCGGTTGGTTTTTTCCCACCACGACTTCCTCCAGTATCTCCAACATGAGCTGAAAGAAATAAACTAGAACAAATTAAGGCTAATAATAAATTGAATTTTTTCATGGCAATTAATTTAGAATACTAATGTCTAAAGATTAACGCCATGAAACCGGATAAAATGCTATACGAGCAGCTTTTGGACTTAAGCGGCAGCCAACATTTATTAAACGGTTTTACTGTTTACGAGCATTAAGCGCTTCCATAAAAGCGGCCTTCTTTCTTCTCGATACATCTACTTGTGTTCCATCGCTCATTTCAATAATTCCGCCTTCTGTTTTTAGAAATTTATGGATGTGGCTCATGTTCACTAAATGTCCTCTATGTACTCTAAAAAAACCATCTCCATCAAGCATATTCTCATACTCACCTAGAGTTTTAGAAGCAAGAATTTTCTTCCCCGTATTCATAAAAAGTCGGGTATAGTTTCCATCCGATTCGCACCGTATGATACTACTAATTGTTATGAAGGTAATTCCATTACTATCTGGAATGGCTATTTTTTTCTCCTGAAAGTCTGACTTCAGGTTTTCGATAAGGTTATCGTAGTTCTCTGTTGGTGGTGTTTTTTGAGTGTGTACGTGTTTCTTTATTGCCTTTTTTAGGTCTTCAATATCAACCGGTTTTAGCAAATAGTCGAGCGCTGAAAATTTGATAGCTTTTAGCGCATAATGATCGTATGCGGTAACAAAAACAATGTTGAAATTAATAGGCTTCATTCGCTCAAGCAACTCAAAACCAGAACCAAATGGCATTTCAATATCTAAGAAAACCAATTCGGGTGTGTATTTTTCAATCTTTACCATCGCCGAAGCAATTGACTCTGATTTTGCAACGATTTTCACACCGTCAACATACTTTTCTAAGAGGTTGCTTAATGATTCTCTAGCGCCTTCCTCATCGTCCACTATCATTACTCTAACATCGCTCATATTACTCTCGGTTTAATGATACATATATGATTACTCTAGTTCCAGCTTCCTCAAAATTCTCGGGATCTATATCTTCAATTTTCACGCTTAAATCGCTATCGTTTACTTTATTGATAATGTGTAATCGATCTTCTGTAATCGACATTCCTTGCGATTTGTGATACTTGGGTTGCGTACTTCTTATTTCTAGCGCCTTTCTTCTTCCGACACCGTTATCTTCAACACATACTACCAAATAATCGTTTTCCAAATACAGGTCAATATGGATTTTTCCTGGCGTTCTTTTATGCGCTATACCATGTAAGACAGCGTTCTCCAGATAAGGTTGAACAAGCATACTCGGCATTTCGTCATATTCCTTGTCAATGTCTGAGTGGACACTAATTTTATAGTCAAACTTATTTTTAAACCTTAGCTTTTCTAGATCTAAATACAGGCTAATGGCATTTATCTCATCTTCAATACTTATAAATTTCTTTTTGCTGTTGTCCAAAATAACTCGCATTAACTTGGCGAATTTGCTTAAGTATTTTAGCGCCTCTTCTGTGTTATTTCCTGAAATAAAATGCTGGATTGAACTCAAGGTGTTAAAAATGAAATGGGGATTCATTTGAGCCCTTAAAGCCAATAATTCTAAGTTGGCTATCTTCTTATTAATCTCTGATTTTTCTTGCTCTTTTTTTCGAATAGTCCTAGAATAAACCCAAACCGAAAAAAGCAATATCAGCGTCACAATTCCCGCTAACAAAATTTTAAACCAAAGTGTTTGGTAAAAGTGCGGTAAAATTTGAATCTGTATTTGTGCAGGCTCCCTACTCCAAATACCAGATTTGTTCATAGCCTCTACAGAAAACAAATAATTGCCCGGCGGCAACATAGTATACTGAACATAACTTGAACTCGTGTACACCCATTTCTGATCTACTCCATCCAATTTATAACGGTATTGAAATAAACCCGGATTTCCTGGGGCTGAACCCACAAAAGATAATCTGATGAAATTTTGCTCTGCTTGTAACTGGTAACTAGAAAGCAAAGTAGTGTCCTGGTTGTTGATTTTTATACTGGAAATATAAATTTTAGGCGCAATCGTGTCTGATTCTAATTGGAGAGACAAACTGCCTTCAGGAGATGGATTATCAATTCTAATCGCTTGCACAGAACGCCCTGTATCTCTATTTATAGAAGAGTTTAAGTTGGGTGAAACATAAGTAATATTAGAATTTAAACTGTATTGATAAATCCCAGAATTGGCAGTTGCAAACCACAAGTTATTATCCGAATCTTCGTAGATAGCAGTTATGGTTTTGTTGCTCAGGTATTCGATTCTATTTCGAGATGAAATATCTCCAGTTGGAAAACAAATTACTCCTCCTTGATTCAGACCAATCCAAATTTTTTGTTCGCTATCTTCAAACAAACACTCTACTTTTTTTTCAGTGAACAATCGCGCCAGGATGCCTTTTTCATTAAAATTAACTACTTCAGCTCCGGCACTGAATAAGAAAGATTTATTCTGCAATGCACTGAATTTACTTTTGTTGTATTCCGAATTTCCACTGAGAGAAATCTCTAATTCAATGTCATTAAAAAAGACTTTTAATTGGTTTACGGACTTTGATCCTTCAGTTGGTTTTGAGCTCCCTACTATAAAGTTATTCTCAGACAATTGGCGAGCAATGTATTTATACTCTCCCGATTCATCATGGTTAATCACTTTTCGAGTTGCTGGTTGAATTTCAATTAACCCACTCCCTATAATATTGGATATCCAAATATTATCCGAATCGTCCATCCTTGCTTGATTAACGATTTTTCCAATTAATGCAGATTGAAGTTGGGTATTTAAAGCAATAGGAGAAACTTTGTTATCCTTTATATAGAATAACATTCCTTCGGCCGTGTAACAGCCCAATTTTCCACGTGATTCAAAAAAACCAACAATATAAGAGCCTTGTGTTGCTTTGCTAGATTTCGACAACTCAAAACTTAACCCTTCAAGAGTAACCAGCCCTTTGCTCGTTGCGACCCAGATTCGCCCGGTTTTATCTTGAGCAATATCATAGATTTCATTGCTAGATAAGCCTTCAGTTTTTCCATAATGGTTGAACAAAGCTTCTTGAGCAGTCAATAAATTCACCGACAAAAGAAAGGCTAATATGAATGTGATAATTCTCATTGGTAAGATGAAAGTATTACAAAACCTTCTCTTGGGAGACGAATAAAATTAGAAATTGGTTTTTAATAAATAATCGGTTGATTTATGGAAATGAGTGGAGATTACTTTGACCGTTTAAATACGGGCACAGTGCTGCAGGGCTCTCCAAACATCAATGACTTTGCAACCGGTTGTAGCTTGTTCGTTATCTCAACCCATGCAGATTCAGAAACCGTTCTATCTCCACAGCCTTTAATGACTATTCGGGTATCAATGTATTCTACAGAATTAATTGATCGAATTGAGTGTAATAACAATTGCTGTTCAACTTCTGATTTACTTCCAAAATGAATGGTGAAAGCAAATTCCTGCAATGCTGAGCTTAATAACATATATGCCCAGCTAGGAATAATTGCATCGACTGAACAAGTAAGTGCAACGTGTTTTTTTTGATAAACTGACCAGTCGTTATCCTTTATAAACGCTCTAAAATCTTTTTCTTTTAAAGCAATTCCTTGCCAAAGATTTTGAGCAATATCGTATTCTACGATTTCTTGCGTTGGAAAAAAATCTGCCATGTCCAATTGAACTAAGCCAGACTTGGCAACTTTATTTATTATTTCGGTTGGTTCTGACATTACATAAATCCTAATTCCAACTGTGCTTCTTCAGACATCATGTCTTTTTCCCAAGCAGGCTCAAAGGTAATGGTCACTTTTGCGTCACTTACGATTTGAATTCCTTTTACTTTTTCTTCAACCTCTGCAGGCAAACTCTCAGCAACAGGACAGCTAGGAGATGTAAGTGTCATTAAAACATCTACTTGCGCAGTATCGCTAACCGCAATATCATAGATCAATCCCAGCTCATAAATGTCTACTGGAATCTCTGGGTCAAAAACCGTTTTCAAGACCTCAATTACCGTATTCTCAATTACTTTTTTATCCATCTTAATTTGCTTTTGCTGAATAAGCTAAGGCGTATGTTTTAATTTTTTTAATCATTGATACCAATCCATTTGAACGGGTTGGCGATAAATGCTCTTTCAATCCAATTTTATCTACGAAATATAAATCTGATTTTAGTATTTCATCTGCTGTTGAGTTACTCAAAACTCTCACAACCATTCCTACAATTCCTTTTGTGATAATTGCATCTGAGTCTGCTTGAAAATGCAATTTTTCTTCTTCTTTAGAAGGGATTAACCAAACTCTACTCTGACATCCTCTTACTAAATAATCCTCTGACTTAATATCTTCTGGTATTCCTTTGACATCTTTGCCTAGGTCTATGATGTACTCATACTTTTCCATCCAGTCATCGAACATCGAAAACTCTTCAATAAGCTCGTCTTGTCTTTCGTTTATGGACATTATGAAAACATTTTTTTAACTCTTAACAATCCTTCGTATAAGGCATCAATTTCTTCTTTCGTATTGTAAAAAGCGAAAGACGCTCTTACCGTACCTGGAATTCCAAACCGTGTCATAACTGGCTGGGTGCAATGATGACCAGTTCTTACCGCAATTCCTAATTTATCTAAAATAGTTCCGGCATCATAAGGATGAATTCCATCCAACAAGAATGAAATCACTGAAGCCTTATTTTTTGCAGTTCCATAAATCTTAAGCCCTTCGATTTGACTTAATTTTTCTGTTCCGTATTCCAGTAATTCTTGCTCATACTCAGCAATAGCATCAAGGCCAATTTCGTTTACGTAATCGATTGCTGATTTCAAACCTAAAACTCCGGCAATATTTGGTGTACCAGCTTCAAACTTAAAGGGCAAATCATTGTAAGTCGTCTTTTCAAAAGACACTGTCTTAATCATATCACCACCACCTTGATAAGGAGGTAGTTTATTCAACCATTCTTCCTTGCCATACAAAACACCTATACCAGTTGGGCCAAATAATTTGTGTCCGGACAGCACATAAAAATCACAATCTAACGCTTGAACGTCAACAGCCATATGAGGTACAGCTTGGGCGCCATCCAATAAAACTGGAATTCCTTTTGAATGCGCCGCTTCAATTACTTCTGTAATAGGATTTATAGTTCCTAATGCATTAGAAACGTGATTTACAGCGACAATTTTAGTTTTATCAGATAATAGATTATGGAATTCCTCCATTATCCATTCACCCGAATCGGTAATTGGAATTACTTTAAGAATAGCTCCCGTTTGCTCACAAGCCATTTGCCAAGGAACAATGTTGGAATGATGTTCTAATTCTGAAACAATAACCTCATCACCTTCTTTTAGAAAGCTCTTAGCAAAACCATTGGCTACTAAATTGATTCCGTCAGTTGTTCCTTTTGTAAATATTATTTCGTGGTCAAATTCAGCATTAAAATGAGCTTGGACAGTTTTTCGAGCAAGCTCATATTCCTCAGTAGCAGCCGCTGATAAAGAGTGCACTCCTCTGTGTATATTAGAGTGTTCATTAGAATAATAATCTGCGACTCTATCAATAACCACTTTTGGTTTTTGAGTAGAAGCTGCATTGTCAAAATAAACCAAAGGTTTGCCGTTTACTTCTTGATGAAGTACAGGAAAATCCTTTCTAATTTGCTCTATGTTCAATTCCGTTTTTACCACGTTTATACTTTAAACTTTTCGTCTACTAATTCTTCAACATGTGTTCTAAATGAGTCTAACTTAATCTCATCTAACACGTCAAATACGAAAGCACGAATCAACATTTTTTTTGCACTTATTTCACTTACACCTCTTGTTCTTAGGTAGAACAATGCTTCATCATCCAATTGGCCAGTTGTTGAACCGTGAGAACATAAAACGTCATCAGCATAAATCTCTAATTCTGGTTTTGAATTAATAGTTGCATCATCACTCAAGAGAATATTTTGATTGCTTTGGAAAGCATTAATCTTTTGAGCATCTGGCTGAACCATTACTTTACCATTAAAAACCGCAGTTGCTTTATCGTCAATAATGCCTTTGTAGTTTTCGCTAGAATTACAATTAGGAGCAATATGATCAACATAAGTATGATTATCAAAATGCTGAGTACCTGAAGCTAAATAAACCCCGTTTAATTTGGTCTCGCAATTTTGTCCTTCAACCGCAATATTCAAGTTATTTCTAAGGATTTTTCCTTCTAAGCTAATGGTATGAATAGCAAATCGACTGTCTCTTTTTTGTTGAACAGCTATAGTATTGATTAGGTAGTTTTCGTCTCCACCTTGTTGCAGTTGGTGCACATTCAATTCTGCATTTTTTGCCACTTTCATTTCTGAAACTACGTTCCAGAAATTATTCTCATTGCCTTGGTTTTGAAAATTGAAAATAAACTGAGCAGAAGCACTTTTCGCTACTTCAATTTTAATTCTTGGTTGAGCTTGTAACCCACTATTGGTAGTAACAAAATTCAACTGAATTGATTTATCCATTACTACACCTTCAGCAACCTTAATACGTATACCCGAGGTAAAGTACGCAGTATTCAATGCAGCAAAAAACTCATACTGATATTCTACCAGTGAATTCCGTACTTCTTCGATAGGCGAAATTTCAATTCCTTCAGGTAATGCTCCAATTAAATCTCCAAAAAAGCCGTTTGTGCAGTTGATCTGCGTAGCATCTTCATTAATTGATGGAACCTTCACATCTTCGGTAGATTCTTCAATCGAAAATGTACTGTTCTGGATTTTTGTCATCCGAGTATACTTCCAATACTCATCGCGAGTAGAGGGAAAGTCCAGATTTTGCAAAGCAATTTGCGCAGCTATGCTTTCTCCCGAAAGTCCTTCAGAAACTCTAAATTGCTCTAAAAACAATTCCTTTTTATCGTTTACAACTACAGACATTACGCTAGTTCTTTATCTCCTTTAGTCAACCAATCGTACCCTTTTTCTTCTAGCTCAAATGCTAATTCTTTACCACCAGTTTTTACAATTTTCCCTTGATAAAGGACGTGCACAAAATCCGGAACTATGTAATCTAACAATCGCTGATAATGTGTGATCACAACCGTAGCATTGTCTTTTGTTTTAAGACGATTAACTCCGTTTGCAACTATTCGTAATGCATCGATATCTAATCCAGAATCGGTTTCATCAAGAATAGCCAACTTAGGCTCAAGCATTGCCATTTGGAAAATCTCGTTACGTTTCTTTTCTCCACCAGAGAATCCTTCATTCACTGAGCGGCTCGCTAAATTGTCTTTTAGCTCAACCAATTCCTTTTTCTCTTTTACTCTTTTCAAAAATTCCTTTGCCGACATTCTTTCAAGGCCTTTATAAGCTCTGATTTCGTTAATCGCCGTTTTCAGAAAATTGATGTTGCTTACTCCAGGAATTTCGACTGGATATTGAAAAGCCAAAAACAATCCTTCGGCAGCTCTTTCTTCAGGAGCCCACTCAAGCATATCTTTTCCTTCGAAGGAAACTGTTCCTCCATCAACTTCGTAATCTTCTCTTCCAGCTAAAACTGATGCCAAGGTGCTTTTCCCAGAACCGTTAGGTCCCATTATCGCATGGACTTCGCCTGCTTTTACTTCTAGATTTAAGCCTTTAAGGATTTCCTTTCCTTCTACGCTTGCTTTAAGGTCTTTTATTGATAACATAGCTTACTTGCTTGAAAACTGATCGTCTTTGTTTTTAAATAAAATATTGAAGGTGGTTAGGCTGCCATAACTTCGAGTTATGTACTGCTGCATATGCACCTTGTCTTCGTCTGATAACTTATCGTGACTGTTTAAGTTTTGTTCTAATACTCTTAGCCTATCGCGCACCATCACAATTTTGTGAAAGAATTGCTCGATAGGGATTTCTTTGGGTTGCAAATCAGGATTTCCAGGATTAAGAACCATAGTTCCGCCTTCCCACTTTTCGCCCAATTCAACTACTTCGCTAATGCCATTGAACTCTTCCAAAACGTTCTTCAGCAATCCAACGATTTCATCTACTGATTTTCCGTCAGCGGTTGGAGCTTCTCCATCACCTTCTTCAAGAATCTGGAATTCGTCAGTAAGTCGAGAGAAGTCCATTTTCCCAGAACGTTCAAAAATCACGGTAAAACCATTAATACTGCTCGCAGTAATAACACCTTCTCCGTAGCGTTCGTGATCGACTTTTGTGCCTGTTTTAATATCCATAATACTTTCCCCCAGATTCCGCAGATTCCGCAGATAAAACCGCAGATTTTTTTCTTTTCCTCTTAAATTTCTAATTCAACATTCAAAACTTACAATTCATAATTCGAGTGCAGCGAACCTATCCTACAGAACCTTCTAAAGAAATATCCAATAATTTTTGAGCCTCTACTGCAAATTCCATAGGCAATTGATTCAAAACGTCTTTACAGTATCCGTTTACAATTAAACCAATTGCTTTCTCAGTATTGATTCCACGCTGGTTACAGTAAAATATTTGATCCTCACCAATTTTAGAGGTCGTAGCCTCGTGTTCAACTTTAGCTGTTTTATTGGAAGTTTCTATATATGGAAACGTGTGTGCACCACAAGTATCACCCAACAACAATGAATCGCATTGTGAGAAATTACGCGCATTGGTAGCACTCTTATTAATTTTAACTAATCCTCGATAGGAGTTGTTGCTTTTTCCAGCAGAAATACCTTTTGAGATGATCGTCGATTTGGTGTTTTTACCAATGTGCACCATCTTAGTTCCTGTATCGGCTTGCTGATAATTGTTGGTTACCGCAACACTGTAAAACTCTCCCACAGAATAATCGCCTTTCAATACACAACTTGGATACTTCCAAGTAACTGCTGAACCTGTTTCGACCTGTGTCCATGAAATCTTTGAATGATCACCCTCGCAAAGTCCACGTTTAGTTACGAAATTAAAAATACCTCCAACTCCTTCAGCGTTTCCTGGATACCAGTTCTGTACGGTAGAGTATTTTACCTCAGCACCTTTGTGTGCAACGATTTCTACAACAGCCGCATGCAACTGATTTTCATCGCGCATTGGCGCAGTACAACCCTCAAGGTAACTTACGTAACTATCTTCATCAGCAATGATCAAGGTTCTTTCAAACTGACCCGTATTTGCTTCGTTAATTCTAAAGTAAGTTGACAATTCCATTGGGCAACGAATGCCTTTAGGAATGTAACAAAATGACCCGTCGGTAAATACTGCTGAGTTTAGAGCTGCGTAGTAGTTATCGTTTACCGGCACTACAGAGGCCATGTATTGTTGCACCAAATCAGGGTGATTCTTAACTGCCTCTGAAAACGAACAAAAAATAATTCCCTTTTCAGCTAACGTTTCTTTGAAAGTAGTAGCTACGGAAACTGAATCCATAACAATATCCACTGCCACGTTTGACAATCGTTTTTGCTCGTCGATTGAAATTCCCAGTTTTTTGAAAGTGTCCAATAATTCTGGATCTACTTCGTCCAAACTATCTAGTTTTTTCTTAGGCTTTGGAGCAGCATAGAAAATCAAATCTTGAAGATCAGGTTTTTCATACTCAACATGCCCCCATTCAGGTTCTGTCAATGTCTGAAATTTCTCGAACGCCTCTAATCTAAATTTCAACAACCATTCTGGTTCGTCTTTCTTTGCAGAAATGAATCGAATAATGTCTGCATTCAGTCCTTTTGGGGCATTGTCAGATTCAATATCGGTAGTAAAACCGTACTTATAATCCGAATTTATGTGTTCGTCAAGAGCAATGTCTTGCTGTGCTAACTTATCTGCCATTTTTATATTTCTATATTGTTCAATGATTGGAATAAATGAGTTGATTTCAAGGCTTGCGATACTTCAAAATGATCGAGTTTACTTTTGTAAACGATTGAATTTTGAATGAGTGTAACGCAGAAATCGACCATTTAAACAAACATTAAATTGAGAAGCTTTCTCCACAACCACATGTTCTGGACGCATTTGGATTATTAAAAGCAAAACCTTTTCCGTTAAGACCGCCACTGTATTCTAGAACAGTTCCTGCTAAATACAAAAAACTCTTTTTGCTTACCGCTATCTTAATGCCTTGGTCTTCAAAAATTTTATCGTCTTCTTGAGATTCGGTTTCAAAATCCATTTGATAAGTAAGGCCGCTGCAACCGCCTCCTTCTACACCAACACGTATAACTGCATTTTGAGGAATCTTATCTTCCGACATTAATCGAAGGACTTCTTCTTTTGCTTCTTCTGATACTTTTATCATAATCTTAAAACAATTAGGCAAACAGCATGGTTCGCAAGATTGCAAAGTTATTTAGAATAGTTCTAAATAAAAAGAAAATTGGTTAATAATATACCTAGTATTAGGTAGGAACTCATTCATATAAAAATAAAAACCCAACTAATGAGTTTGGTTCAGGTCGTTTATATGTAACCTAAAAATTTATAGCTATGAAATCAATAAGAAAAATTACCCTAAGCCTATTGGTATTAATGTCCATCACAATTCTTTCATGCAAAAAAGAAGGATGTACTGATTCGGCAGCAACTAATTACAACTCTAAGGCAAAAAAAGATAACGGCACTTGTTTGTACCCAACGAAAACAACTCCCGCAAATCCCGATGACCCTATTGACCCAATTAATGCACCCGACTCGACTGACAAAGAAAGTCCGATCACGGAGACTTTTGCATCTCTAGATGCTTTTAGAAAAGCTAACGCAATACCATTTGAGACTTTTAGCTTCGATGCATCTGTTGGTGGAAATTTTACTACTACAAAAGGTATGATCATAAAAGTTTCTCCAAATTCACTTGTCGACTACTCAGGAAATGCAGCTGTTGGAAACATTGTAGTACGTATAAAAGAAATTTACAGCAAATGGGATATTATTACCTCTGAAGTATATACGGAATCGTATGGAATTCCTTTAGAATCAGGTGGCGAGTTTTTTATAGACGCCAAATCGAATGGTGTATTATTGAAATTAACCCCTGGTAAATCGGTTGATATTTCAATGCCTGCACAATCTACAACAGCAGGAATGCAGCTTTTTACCGGAGGTCAAAATGCAGATACCACCGCTAGATGGACACCAGTGGATTCAACCGATACCACTTCTCGTTTTAATTACCCACCACCTTCACCCCCATCGCTATATGAAATAAAACTTGGAATTTTAGGCTGGATAAACGTTGATCGATATTTTAGAAATGGCCTAACAGTTACTTGTGAATTTGAGGTTACGAATCTTCCTAAACTAGATCCAAGAAATACAAGATTTGTTGGAATAGTGAAAGGTGTGCATTCTATTTACCAAGGAGGAGCTCAGTACTCCGAAGCAGGAGGAAAAGCTAGAATAACTGCCAACAGAATAATACCATCGCTGCCCTCATTGCATTTGATTTATACTATTTCAGATAGTAAACTGTATTATGTTTTATTAGAAGATGCACCAAATCCAAATGCATTAAATTCTATAGTTATGAAACAGATTACTAGCTCAGATTTAAATGAAATAATCAATGATCTAAAATAGATTATCGGCCTAATAACTAGGCATAAATAATTTTTCTAAGAGCGAAATGACGACAGAATTTAGCGTTGTCATTTCGCTCTTTTGTTTTTTAGCGGTCAAGAAATGAGTGAAAGCTACTTAAAACCGGTGTTAATAAAGTAGAGGTTGAAGTTGGTTGGATTGGTTAGCCTAACTCCTCTTGGACTCTGCAAATCCTTCCCTTCCGGGAAGGTGGCGCGCAGCGACGGAAGGGGTTCTTTTTATCATAAGTAAAGTAGTATTGATTTTTTAGACATAAACCCTCCCCGCCTTCGGCGCCCCTCCCGCAGAAGGTTAATACGTTATACCATGAACGTAATATATGCCTTTACCCTATTTTCGAGACTACAAAACCCATTCTCATGAAAAAGCTCTTTTCTCTTTTAGCAATTCTACTTTGCTTAAACTCTATTGCTCAAACAAATCTGGATAGCCTGCATCAAGTCTGGCTGGATGAGTCTCAACCTGATACTATACGTTTAAATGCATTTTATAACTACATATGGGATGGATACTTATTTTCTCAGCCAGATAAGGCCTTTATACTAGCTGAGCAATTAATGAAAAAAGCCGTTGAAAAGAACATTACAAAATGGCATGTCTCAGCCATAAATATACAAGGCATAAGTTATGCTTTTAGGGGCAATTCTCATGATGCCTTAGAAAGGTATTACCATGCATTGGAAATCCAAAAAGAGCAGGGAGATGAGGAAGGAATGGCGTCAACATTTAATAACATCGGGCTTACCCACAAAGAGATGGGAAATATGTCGGAAGCTCTTGAATGCTTTAAACAAAGCCTAGAAATCCACGAAAAGTATGGCAAAATCAAGACCTCGGCGAATCCGCTTAACAATATTGGGCTTGTTTACAGACACCAAGGTAAAAATTTGGAAGCACTAGAATATTACTCAAGAAGTTTCAAAATACATGAACAATTTGGAAATTCTCGAGGAATGGCGAATACCACCATGAATATGGGAGTCATATATTATAAACTTGAAAGAGTATCTGAAGCCATAGATCAATACAATCAAAGTTTAAAATTATTTACTGAATTGAGCGACAAATGGGGAATGGGATCAGCTTGCATGAACTTAGGAGAAACTCACTCTGGTGAACAGAACTATGAAGAGGCTCTTAAATACTTTAATCAAAGCCTGGAAATTGAGAAAGGAACAGGTGACAAAGATGGAGAAGCAAGTTCATTAAATGGGATTGCAAGAGTATACAAGGGAATAGGCAAATTGGAAGAGGCTTATTTTCACGCAAAACGTTCAATAGAGCTGTCATTGGAAACAGGATCAGTTACAGGAATTAAATACTCGTCGCGAACGCTCAAAGAGATTTACAAAGCGCAAAACAAAGGTATGGAGGCCTTAGAAATGTATGAACTTGAAGTTCAAATGGATGACAGTATAAAAAGTGAAGAAGCTAAAAAAGGTATCCTGAAAATGGAGGTTCAGCACGATTTTGAGAAGCAACAACTTATTGCCGAACAAGAAGCTCAAGAACAGGAGCGGCATGATGCTGAGAAAGTCTCACGTCGTAACTCCATTCAATATTCTGGTATCGGCCTTGGTATCTTTGCCTTGTTTGGCCTGGTATTTCTCTTCGGCAGAATCAAACTCCCAAACTGGGCTGTAGAGCTTTCGGTGTTTTTGCCTTTCTTAATTTTGTTTGAATTTTTGTTGGTAGTTTCTGACTCCTATTTAGATACTTGGAGCGGTGGCGAGCCGCTAATAAAATTAGGATTAAATGTTCTTCTGGCAGGAGCTATTTTTCCTTTGCACTCCTTTTTTGAGAAGTTCTTGAAAAAGCGACTTTTTAAAAGTAGCTAGCTGCAGTTGTTAGTCCTGAAAAGATCCATTACTTATTCTACTGACCACAATAAACTGAAGATGATTAACTTGCAATTTGAAAACAGAACAATGAACAACAGCAAATATTTTATTTTTCTAATTGCAATCCTAATCAGTGCATGCAGCCTAGAGAAAAACAAATCGCACTCTAAGGTGCTTGAAAAACGCCAACATATGGCTGGTTAACATATGAAGGGTTTTAAAAAGAACGCCTTTAAAAATGGATTCGCGAAAAAGGAGAATAAGGCTTTTGACAAAATAGCTTCCAACGATAAAACGGAGACCTCTGAACTTCAAACAACCTCATTTCATAAAGAGAACTTGGAAGCAAACGATTATCCAGGTTTATACGCCGGAAATTCAGTCCCGCTAGAAGCGGATAAAGTATCAATACTCTCATTATCCAATTCAAGTTTTAAAGAAGAACAGGAAATTGGGGGAATAGAAAATTCAGACAATACATATTCTGCGAAGAGTAGGTCAGTTCTAAATGAGCAAAATGACGCTGACTCAGGTTCAGTTAATTGGACAAAAGACTTACCCTACCAGCGAAATGCATCAAAGGGAATTGATGCAGATGCACACAATATAATAATAAAGGATGCTAAATTACTGCGAACAGTTTTTAACGCATTCGGAACTGCTTTTAGTGTTTTGGCCCCTTTTTCTCTTGGATTGACATTTCTTTTAGCAATTCCGTTTTTTGTGTTAGCCAACAATAGAAAAAAGAAATTACGAGCCCAAGAAAGACAATTGTTAGTTGAACACGGGTCAAAAGAAGAATTGCAAAAGGCAAAACAGCAGCATCTAAGTGATTTCGAAGCCAACCACAAAATTTCGAAAACCACTAGAAGTATAACGATAGTTTTAGCGATTTTAATGTTAATAAGTATACCTCTTGTATTATTAGCTCTTGTGGCTTCAGTTCCTGCATTGTTGTTTGTTGGCTTTGGCGTTCTCGGCAATGCAGCTTTGGGTGGTTTAATTGCTTCTATAATTCATATCATATACCGAAGCAAAGCAAGGCACAATTATAGGAAAGCAGAAATGGCGAGTAAAGAATTGGGGGAAGATTTACCAACGAAAACTCAAATGGAAAACATTGATAACGAGAAAAACGGTGCAATCATCGCACTTATTGTTAGCATTATCGTAACAGCGTTGTTAGGCGGGCTTGTATTAATTGCTCTTTCTAACATCTAAAGGCTTAAGAACAAAAGACACGCAATACAATACAGGCTCCATATCATCCTTATCAATGTTAATTTGTCTGTTATGATATATTAGATATACCAATAGGTAGGTATTGTGTATTCGAAGAATGCTTTACAAATTTGCAGCGTAAATGAAATTATCACAAGCGCCTTTCAATGAACCACTACTTGTAATCCAAATTAGCGATGCTACTTTAGAAATTAAGTTGTTAGAGTTGGGCTTTGGCTTCAAATCCGAATGTAATTTAGTAAGGCAAGCACCTTTTAATGGGCCCTTTACGCTCAACAATGAAAAGACACAAATCATTTTGAGAAGTGAAGATGCTAATAGGATCGAGGTCTCGCTGCTACCTAGCTTATGAAAGTTGTATTAGCTGGTAACCCAAACTGTGGTAAAACGTCCTTATTCAATCGGTTTACCGGTATGAACCAAAAGGTAGGTAACTACCCTGGAATTACGGTAAGCAAAAGAGAAGGTTCATTTACAATTGATGGCGAAGCTTGTTCAATCGCTGATTTGCCTGGCATATATAGTTTGTATGCTGGCAGTGAAGACGAAAAAATTGCAGTAAACGCCTTACTTGATCTTCAAAAACTAGAAAAACCTCCAATTACGCTTTGCATAATAGATATTCAAAGTCCACATAAAAACTTGCTGTTGCTTTCTCAGCTTATCGAATTGGGGTTGCCTATCATCGGTGTTTTTAATTATCGAAAAAAAACAACGACATCAGAAGTTAACGACTGGATCAAAAAACTAGAGGCGAAATACAACATTCCATTTTTAGCAGTAAATGCTAACTCTGGCGAAGGAGTAGATGCGCTGAAAGAAGAACTAAAAAAGAGCAAGAATCAAGTAGTAATTAGTAGTGATCCAAATTCCAAAGTAGCAGAATTTGCTGCATGGATAAAACAAGCAAACGACAGTGCAGCAGGATCAAATATTCTAAAAATAACCAAAGACCTTAGAGCTCGACTTGAAGATGCAGATGGCAGTTTCCCATCAAAAACGTTTAGTACTGAGCATAAACAAAACTCTACCCAACAATCCCATAGTAAAACCTCCTACCTCGATAATCTATTGATGCACCACATATGGGGTTATGTGATTTTTGGAGTTTCATTAATTGTAATATTTCAAGCGGTATTTTCTTGGTCTGCCTATCCAATGGAATGGATTGAAGAAGGTTTTGGATTATTATCTTCTTTAACACAGACCTATTTGCCTGCTAATTTTTATACAAATGCTATTAGCGATGGCATTATTCCTGGCCTTGCAGGCATTGTTGTTTTTGTACCGCAAATTTCCTTTCTGTTCTTGTTTATTGCGTTGTTCGAAGAGTCTGGATACATGACACGCGTAGTTTACTTAATGGATAGATTGGTAAAACCTTTTGGTCTATCAGGGCGCAGTGTCGTGCCTTTAATCTCAGGTTACGCATGTGCAATACCTGCAATAATGGCTACCCGTACGATAAAAAATCCTAGGGAAAAGCTAATTACAATGCTCGTAATCCCATTCATGACCTGTTCTGCTCGCATACCCGTCTACACAACACTTATTGCGCTTATGATGTCTTCAGAAGCCAGTGTGGGTGTTTTTAATGCGCAGGGATTAGTGCTATTTGCATTGTATCTATTTGGTGCTTTTATGTCCTTTTTTACTGCGTTAATCGCGCATAAAGTAATGAAGCGCGGCGGCAGGTCTATGCTCATCATGGAATTGCCAAACTACAAAATGCCCAGTATTAATAATGTGGTGCTTACTATTTATGAAAAAAGTAAATCCTTTGTATTTCAGGCTGGAAAAATAATCATCTTGGTTTCGCTGGCTTTATACCTAATGTCAAACATCGGATTCAACGATACTTTTGAGAAAATTGATAATAATGAGACCGAATTTGTAAATCAATTCACACCCAATGAATTGGCCCAATTAAAATTAGAAAACAGTATAATTGGTCAACTCGGAAAGTTCATCGAGCCCGCCATTAGACCTTTGGGATACGATTGGAAAATTGGAATTTCGCTTATCACCTCATTTGCAGCACGGGAGGTTTTTGTAGGCACAATGAGTACCATTTATGCATTAGAAGATGCTGGTGACGATACTTCCTCTATCGTTCAAAAAATGCAATCGGACAAAAATCCAGATGGCACAGCGAAATACAGTCTTGCAGTTGTTCTTTCCTTATTGGTGTTTTACGCTTTGGCTATGCAATGCCTGAGTACAATAGCAGTTATGTACAAAGAAACCGGTGGTTGGAAATGGCCTTCTATTCAGTTCGTGGTTTCTACGGGCAGTGCTTATTTATTAGCCTTGCTGATTTATCAGCTTATGAGTTAAGCAACTGGTTGAAATGTAGTGCTTACTAGGTTTCGTTTTTTTTCAAACTTATACACTTAATCCAACTTTCTTTTTACTTCTCATGCAAAGTTGTTTCGCCATTTTTCGATTAGCTCGTTTAGAATATTCCTTATACTACTTTTGCATTCTTAAAAATCGGGAATTATGATGCAAGAAGATTCGGAACGTACAGAACTAGAAAACCTAGGTGAATTTGGACTTATTGACCATTTAACTAAAGATCTAGAAAACAAACAGCCAACAACTAAAATTGGTGTGGGTGACGATGCAGCTGTAATTGATATTGGAGACAAATATCTGCTTGTTTCTACCGATATGCTTATGGAAGGTGTTCACTTCGATTTGAGCTACGCTCCGCTAAAACATTTGGGGTACAAATCAGTGATAGTAAATCTTTCGGACATTTATGCAATGAACGGAACTGCTACTCAAATCACCATTTCTATTGCCGTTAGTAACCGTTTTTCATTAGAGGCAATCGACGCATTTTATGAAGGTGCTAAATTGGCTGCCGAAATTTATGGCGTAGATATTATTGGAGGTGACACCACCTCATCTCTTGCTGGTTTTGGTATTTCTATTACTGCCATTGGTGAAGTAGAAAAAGACCAATTAGCTACTCGATCTGGTGCTCAAGAAAACGATTTAATCTGTGTTACCGGTGATTTAGGCGGAGCATATGTTGGATTACAATTGTTGGAAAGAGAAAAAGGGATTTTTAAAGAAGATGATAAAGTTCAGCCTGATTTTTCTGGAAAAGATTATTTGCTAGAACGTCAACTGAAACCTGAAGCAAAAAAAGGTTTGAAAAAAATGCTGGAAAATGCTGGAGTAATTCCCACTTCCATGATTGATATTTCTGATGGATTAGCATCAGAATTAATGCATTTAGGGAAAAATTCAGAGCAAGGAATGACCATTTACGAAGATAAATTGCCCATTGATCCACTTACCGTTTCTACCTCTGAAGAATTGGGAATAGACCCAACAATTTCTGCATTGAATGGTGGTGAGGATTACGAATTGCTTTTTACAGTTGCTCAAGTCGATTTTGAGAACGTAAAAGCACTTGAAGGAGTTTCCATTATTGGACACGTTACTGACATAAATACGGGATTTAACATGATTGGAAAAGGTGATAATGTCATCAAACTTTCTGCTCAAGGTTGGAATGCGTTTGGCAAATAACAAATCTCTGTAAGACAGATATTTAGAGCTTCAAAATATTTCTAAAAAATTCTTGATTTTGGATAGTGATACATTCAAAAAACCTGCATAATCTTGCAAAAAATTTAAGGCTATGAATTTGCAAGAATTGCTCTCGGTAACATTGATTTTATTTTCTGTTATTGACATCGTTGGATCCATTCCAATTGTAATTGATTTACGTAAGAAAGAAGGTGAAATTCAGTCGTTAAAAGCGACTATTGTTTCGGGAATTTTAATGATTGTTTTCCTGTATGTAGGAGCTAGCATTCTTAGCCTTTTTGGACTCGATCAACATTCGTTTGCTATAGCCGGGGCAATCATTATGTTTTTTATTGCTGTTGAAATGATTTTGGGTATCACGCTTTTTAAATCCGACCCAACTTCAAAAGGAATTGGCTCTATAGTTCCTTTAGCATTTCCGCTTATCGCTGGAGCAGGAACACTAACGACCATACTTTCATTACGTGCAGTATATGATCCTACCAATATTCTAATCGGAATTATTCTAAACCTATTCATCATATTTGCTGTGCTTAAATCAACGAACTTTCTCGAAAAGAAAATCGGCCCAGGTGGTTTTATGGTATTGCGAAGAGTCTTTGGGATTATCCTATTGGCTATTTCAGTTAAAATTTTCAAGGAAAACATTTTGCTTACTTTCATCGAATTCCAAGCTACACTATCCGCCTAACTACTTATAATTAATTACTTTAGAAGGCTAATACTCAATCTCTAATTATGAAAGTACTCAAAATTATTATCGGAATTGTGGTAGTTGTTATAGCCCTTAGCTTTGGCTACTTAGCAATGCTACCTTCTACTTACACTATTGAAAGAAGCGTTACCATTGATGCTCCCCAATCAATTGTAATGGATCATTTAGCCAATTTTTCAGAATGGGAAAACTGGAGCCCTTGGAAGGCTAAAGATCCAGACGCAAAATACACCTATGAAGGCGCTGATGGTGCAATTGGCTCCAAAATGAGTTGGGTAACCAGCTTGCCTGCTGACAATAAGAATCAAATTGGTGAAGGGGGAATGATTCTGACAGAGCTCAATAAATCGTCAGCAATCTTTGAATTGTGGTTTGTAAAACCATGGGAAATGACTTCAAAAAATGGATTTGACCTAAGTTCGGAAAGAAACATAACTACCGTGCGCTGGTACGATACTGGTGAACTTAGTTTTTTCTCTCGTCCTGTTGGAAAAATGATGGACGAAATGGTCGGTCCAGACTTTGAAAATGGTTTGGCAAAACTAAAAACTCACGTTGAGAAACACGCAGCAAGTATAGAGGTTGAATATGTTATTGAAGAGGTTACAGTTGAATCCGTTGCTTACTATTCCTTAACCGATAGTGTAAGCAAAGAAAAAATGATAAGTGCAACGAAAACTATGATGTCCGACATAATGGAATTTGCAGCTAAGAATACTATTGAAGTTTCTGGTTCACCTTTTACTATTTATCACTTTTGGAATGGTAAAACCACAAAAATGGAATGCGGAATTCCAGTAGCCGATAATTCTACTGAAAGCACAAATGGTATTTTTAGTGGAGCAACCTACGCAGGTGCTGCGCTAAGAACAGTACTATTAGGAAGCTATGAAAATGGCGAAGAGCCGCACAATGCTATAGCAGATTACGCCCAAGAAAATGACATAGAAATTACAGGCGCTCCTTGGGAAGTATATTTGGTGGGACCTGGAACCGAAGAGGATCCAACTAAATGGGTTACTGAGATTTACTATCCGATGAACTAAAAGAAACTATTTATTTTCAAAAAAGCCCTTATTAATCGAAATAGGGACTTTTCTAATTTGATAGAATATAGTAGTAAATGCAGTTTATAATTGAATTACTTTAGGAAACAACCGGTATATATGCTCAACGTTGTAAAACCAATTTTTTACGCACGTTTTTACCGTTCTGGTCTTGAATTTCCATTAAATAAACACCCGAAGGTTGTAACGAAAAATCAATATTATGTACCAATCCGCTGGCATTGTTTATTTCTTGGAAATACACTTCGGTGCCTTGCATATTGAGAATGCTTAAAACCATTTTATCCTCTTTGGCTGGCACGATTACTTGAAATTTACCCTTACTCGGATTAGGAAAAATCTGCCAATCATTTTTATCACTAAGTCTTTCGCGTGTACCAACTTCTGAATATTGGCAAACTTGAGAAGTATCAAATTGGTAAAAACCTATACTGTCGTTTTCGA
>Ga0307998_1000527_pt1 | contig 21548 bp, 21 predicted proteins | sample Davwhametageno37_FD_203147 | JGI IMG/M metagenome (GOLD analysis project Ga0307998, IMG submission 203147) | Marine microbial communities from Davis Island wharf, Antarctic Ocean - #37 | ecosystem: Environmental > Aquatic > Marine > Unclassified | place: Antarctic Ocean: Davis Island wharf... | reverse complement strand
CGTAAAATCAAAGATCAGAAGTACTTTTTCTATTTATCAAACCTAAAACGAGGAATTAGCTATGACAACAGAAAAGATACTTATGATTACATAAAGACGGCAAAGCAGGATGATTTGGTGAATTTCTTTGAGTCAAAAATTAAAGGAAACACTTACACGCTAATGGTAATGGGTAACAAAGAAGATCTTGACCTTGAATCATTAAAGAAATACGGCACAATTAGCGAAATATCTTTAGAAGAATTGTTTGGCTACTAAGGTAAAGTACGATACAACAAGTTTTTATATATATTGCAACCCTGTTACCATTAAGGTAAATAATTGAATTAGAGATGGCTAAAGAAAGAATAGACCTGGAATTTGCGATTAGATCAGCACCAGGAATCCTTTACAACCGATTGGTTACACCAGGGGGACTTGCTGAATGGTTTGCCGACAACGTAAAACTTAACGACGAGATTTACACTTTTGTTTGGGAAGGCATGGGTGAAGACGCTAAATTGTTAGGCAAAAGAGATCATGAATTTGTTCGTTTCCACTGGATGGATGACGATGAAGATGATACTTATTTCGAGTTTCGAATTAAGATTGATCAGCTTACGGGTGACGTTGCGCTTTTAGTAACAGACCATGTAGACGATGACGAAGTTGAAGCAAGCAAACAACTTTGGGAAAAACAAATTGGGAAACTCAAAATGATTTTAGGTTCTTAATCATTTACAATATTTATATTTAAAACCCTTTTTCCGAAGACTCGGAAAGGGGTTTTTGTTTTTTTGGCAAACCCTGAACAACAGGGACAAACTATATTTGTTTAGCATTGAATTCTAACGTTTGAAAAAACTACACATCCTAATTTTCAAAACGTTTGCTGGTCCTTTCATCAGCACGTTTTTCATTACCCTTTTCATATTGGTAATGCAATTTTTGTGGGTGTATATCGACGAAATGGTCGGTAAGGGGTTGGGTTTAGGGATTATTGTGGAATTGTTATTCTTTGCCTCTGCTAGTTTAGTTCCGCTTGCATTACCATTAGCAGTCCTATTATCTTCTATAATGACCTTTGGGAACTTGGGTGAGCAATATGAGTTGGTTGCACTAAAAAGTGCAGGAATGAGCTTACAGCGAATTATGTTTCCGCTTATTGTTTTTATGATTCTGCTGAGTTTTGGCGCTTTTGTCTTTTCTAATTCAATTTGGCCCAGCTCTAACCAAAAATTTGCCTCTATACTTTATGACATTCGTAAGAAAAAACCAGCGTTAGATATTAAAGACAACGTGTACTACAAAGACATTGAAGGTTTTGTAATTCGCGTAAAAAACCGCAACGAAGATACCGAAGAACTAGAAGACGTTTTTATTTATGACCACACCAAGAAGAAGGGAAATCGGCAGATTATAAGAGCTAAAACTGGGCGAATGGACCTTACTCCAGATGGCATTGGGTTAAGCTTTCAACTAAATAACGGATACTTGTACAGCGATTTAGAGGGAGCCAAATACCCCTTTCACCGACAAGATTTTGAAAGCAAAACGATAACCTTTGACCTTTCAGGTTTTAAGCTTCAGCGCAGCGATGAAGAAATGTTTGCCAATAATTTCAGGATGATGAACTTTGTAGAAATCATTAGCCGAATAGATACCGTTGAATCGCGATATACTGATCGACTGGGACATTTCCATAGAAGAATGAATCAAGACATTTACCTTATTCAAGACTCCGTGCTGCTCAGTGACGTGGACACAATCAATCTGGCAGCAGTAGATCTTGATTGGTTTGGAAAGTCAACCAAATCGGACAAATTAAAATATTTGAACTTGGCAGTAAATATTACTCGAGCATCTAACTCCTATGCTACAGGGTTTGCAAACGATATAAATAATCGCCATAGACACATTAGAGGACATTACATAGAAGTGCATCGAAAATTCACCTTATCAATAGCCTGCCTTATTCTCTTTTTTATTGGGGCTCCTCTAGGGGCGATTATTAGAAAAGGAGGTTTGGGAATGCCTGTAGTAATTTCAATTTTATTCTTTATTCTATTTCATATTACCTCTCTTGCGGGAGAAAAAATGGCAAAAGGAGGTGATTTACCCGTTTGGGCTGGAATGTGGCTTTCTAGTTTTGTACTTACACCTATAGGCATATTCTTAACTTACAAAGCAACAACCGATTCGGCTATTTTAGATACGGAATTCTATACCCGTTTCGTTAAAAAACTGGAGTTTCTCATCTTTTGGAAAAAATCGAAAGATGGCGACGAAACCTAAACTACTCGTCCTATTGTCTCGTATTCCTTATCCACTTGACAAAGGAGATAAACTGCGCGCTTTTCATCAGGTCAAAGATTTGAATGCTTCTTATCAGGTTATTTTATGTTGTTTGAGTACTCATAAAATAGACCCGGAAGCAGAACGAAAATTAAAAGCCATTTGCAGCGAACTGAAGATTATTCAGCTAGGGTATGCGGGTATTTTGTGGCGTTTGTTTTTAGCGTTGTTCAGTGATAAACCTTTTCAGGTTGCCTTTTTCTATTCCCAAAAAGCACAGCAAGAATTAGATTTGATTATCGAAAAACACCTACCCAAACGCTTCTTCTGCCAGCTCATTCGTGTTGCCGAATATGCCAAAAAATATTCTGTTTTTAGCAAGACATTAGACTATATGGACGCATTGAGTATTGGAATGGAACGGAGGGCCGAAAAAGCGCCTTTTTACCTAAAGCCCATAGTGTCTGTAGAAGCTAAAAGACTGCGCAATTACGAAGAAAAAATGTTTCAGTATTTCGAAAAGAAGGTCATTATTAGTCAAGCAGATAAGGAACATCTAACACATTCCAATGCCACAGAAATAGCGGTAATTCCCAATGGAATTGACACTGATTTTTTTAAATCTGAAAACCGTCCCAAGAAAACGGATATCCTATTTACTGGAAACATGGGTTATCTACCAAATGTAGAATCTGCCCAATATTTAGTTAAGAATATTCTCCCCATTTTAGGCAAGGAAACACACGTTCAAATCTGCGGAAAATCGCCCAGCTATAAAGTGCGGTCTTTGGCTGCGGCTAATGTTGAAGTTACAGGTTGGGTTGATGATATACGAACCGCCTACGATGAAGCTAAAATTTTCGTAGCTCCGCTTATGTTGGGCTCTGGACTTCAAAACAAATTGCTAGAAGCGATGGCCATGGGCTTGCCCTGTGTTACTACCCCATTGGCAAATAATGCCTTAGGTGCAATGGCAGAAGAAGAGATTCTAATCGCCAATGATGAAGAGGAATTCAAAAAGCAAATTGAGCGTTTATTGGCTGACACAGAACTGCATGAAAAACTGGCTAAAAATGGTCATGCATTTGTTACGAAAAACTACAATTGGAAAGCCTGTAATAGGAGGTTAATGGGGGTTCTTGAGAGTTAATTGTATTTGGTCCTGCCAAAAAGAAAGGTAACGAGGTACGAGACGGAAGGGGTTTCAGCTCAAAAGAAAGCCCTACTCTATAGCCAACTTCTTAACCGTTTTACCACCCACAGACATAACCTCAACAAAATACAGACCTTTATCTAATTCACTAATATCCATAATGTTGGTATTAAACTCAGCTACTTGAGACTTTACAACCTGCCCATTTAGATTAAGCAAGTTTATGGTCGCTTTTTGTTGGTGAGAGAGCAGCACATTTATTTTATTGTTTGCTGGGTTTGGGAATATTTGTACCGTTAGCTTTGGAACTGTTAGTTCTTCTTGCCCAACCTTAAAGTCAATGCAATCGCAGATAACATCAGTATTGTAGACTAAGCCAAGGGAATCGGTTTTAAGCACGCCTATTCTTAGTCTATCCCATGACTTGGGGCCTGCATTCATTAATAATCCTTCGTCGTTAGTTGTTGAACGAATGGCAATGCTGAAATTATCTTTATAATAATATTTACACTCACGAAATTTTTTACCAGAAAAATTATAAAACCCTAAATATCTATCTACTAAATTATACATGGAATCTTGATAGATGTGATAATTGCAAAAACCTGAACCTACAGAAAAAAAACCTAAACCCGATAATGAGCTTACGGCACTGTCATTTGCTTTTATTACCCAAAGTTCTTTACCTACCCAATCAATGTTTTTAATAGCATACCTAGAGAAAGGGGAAGGTTTTCCTATATCGTAATCGAATATTAAACCTCTCTCATGTGGAAAAATTCTGTTGATATATTTTGCATATTGTTCAGTTTGCAGTTTAAAATTTCTATCAAATACAACAACCCAGTTATGTTCGAATGAGGTCGAACCAATAAGGTGAAATATAAATTTATCTCCGAAATATTCAAACTCGCCAATTATTGGAGTCGCTGTACCCGAATCAGTAGAAACTTGTTGCAATAAATCATCAAATGGCTTTGACCAATAAATTATTCCAGACCTATTTAGGCGTGCTAAATGATATCCTTCTTTGAATTGATTGGTGCTCTTTTGAACCGTTAATATTCCAAAATAATTAGTATCAGATTCTTCAAATAACTCTTGCACTACAACGGAATCGTTATGCTCCCACAAAATTGTACCAGAACTATCAAAACACATACTGAACAACCCTCGTTTAGCAGCATTTACATCATTTCCATATACAAACAACTTTCTATCTGACAATGCTTTTGAATTATCCACTCGTACATCCCAATATCTAATCTGCGGTTGAATTTTTCCAGTAAATTGCCCGGTTTTATCGAAATACTCCCACGCCATTTCATGGTGTGTTTTATAATCAACATCATATCCCTGAACGTATCCCCCTTCTGGAAATTCATGCGAAAAAGCACTAAAAATCTTCTCTCCACCAAAATTATTTAGGTTGTGGGTAAAAAATGTAACAGGTTGAGATTTTAAAAAACCAAACAGACCAATACATATTAATAAGGCAAATGACCTTTTCATTGTTTAATTAGTTTTAAAGTTACTTCACCACAATTTTTTCTCTAAACACCACTTCATTTTCATTGCTAACGCTTAGGAAATAAACTCCTGACTGTGCATTAGACATGGTGTAGAACTTCTTCCCTGCCTTTTCTTGCAAGGATTTGTCTACAATGGTTCTACCCATTGCATCGGTCACTTTTATTTGTAGGGTATTAAATTCTTGTTCCAAAAAAAAAATGTAAATCAATCTATAAAGTTAATCCATTCAACCACTTTATCCGAATCGATCAATTGCATACAGTTAAAATGTTTTTTGGGACATTGCTTGTGACCCAACTTCGAACACGGTCTACAACTTAAATCTGCCACTTGCATTATTGTAGATTCCTCGGGATTTTCAGGCATATAAGGATACATTCCGAACTCTGGAATGGTATTGCCCCAAAATGATAGTATTGGCTTGTTAAATGCCGCCGCAACATGCATAAGTCCGGTATCGTTAGACAAAACTTTAGTAGCTTGTTCCACCAATGAAGCAGATTGGTTGATGTTGAATTTTCCGCAAGCATTAAAAACGTTAGGTCCTACCTTTTCTGCGATTAACTTCCCGTTTTCAGCATCCTCTGGACCGCCAAGCAGAACAATAGGTTTTTCGGTTCTACGAAGCACCTCAATAATCTTTTCGCTGGGCAACATTTTGGTAGCATAAGAACCGCCAATTACCCAGGCTATATATTCAGTTTGGTGTGTTGCTGGCAAGTTTTTTAAATCAACTTTATCTTTTTTAGGAATAAAATAATCGAGTCCTTTATGGTCGTTTTTAACGTTGAATTCTGACAGTGTTTCTAGATATCGATCTACGATATGAATATCCGGAAGCTTATGAATTTGCTGGAAATTAACTGCCAACCATTTTTCGACATTCAGTTTCCCAAAACTCTTTGAAGGTAACTTTAATGCTTTCTTTATTTTTCTTGATCGGAGGTTATTGTGCAAATCGATAACATGCGTGAAGCCTTCTTGCTTTAATTCTTCGATTAACGGTTTTAAGTCGTCCTCTAGAACATGAACCTTATCTAAATATGGATTTACCTCTACTATAGATCCAAAAGCCTTTTTGGTTACCAAATGAACTTCTGCTCCTTCAATTTGCTGTTTTGCAATTCGAATTACTGGTGTGGTGAGCACAATGTCTCCAATAGAACTAAAACGTATTATGAGAATTTTTGGAGTCATTTCTAGGTCAAAAGTAGTTGAAGTCTTTTTGGTAAAGTATATGAGTTAAATCTTCTTCCTTACTATGGTGCTCGATGCCTGATCGGTACATAAAACAAGCGTATCCGCAATGTTAACGTGCGCTGGTCTGCTCAAAACGAATTCTATCGTCTCTGCAACATCAAATGCGGTAAGTGGAGTGTAGCCCTGATAAACCTTTTCGGCAGCTACTTTATCGCCATGAAAACGTACCTCTGAGAATTCTGTTTCTACCAATCCTGGATCAATACAACTTACTTTGATTCCATAAGGGTTCAAGTCTTTGCGGATTCCTTCAGTTGCTGCTTTAACTGCTGATTTACTTGCGCAATAAACTGCGCCATTTGGGTAAGTTTCTCGCCCGGCTAAAGAAGCAATATTCAGAATGTGTCCGCTTTTTCGTTCTACCATTTGAGGGGAAATGGCACGCGTTAAATACAGCATCCCTTTCAAGTTTATATCAATCATGTTTTCCCAGTCCTCTATCAACCCTTCGTGAATTGGGTCTCGGCCATAAGCGTTTCCAGCGTTATTAATGAGCACATCAATTTTCTTGAAGGCCTCGGGTAAGCTGGCAATTAGATCGGGAATGTTCTCTTTATCCCGCACATCAAATTTTAGAATATGAATCTCTGCAAGATGGCTTAGTCGCTCTTGAAGTTCTTTCAAGCGTTCCTCTCTTCTTCCCGTCAGGATTAAGTTATAACCGTTAGCTGCTAATAATTCAGCCGTTGCTTTACCAATTCCAGACGTTGCGCCTGTAAGAAAAACTGTTTTCATTTTAACATATTACTTTTAGTAAGACCCACATATATATCTCCTCAAAATATAAAAGAAAGGATAAAATCAAAAACAAGAAACAAAACACTTTAAGTCTTTGTAGGAATTCTTTAATACTAACAATTTCTAATTTTTTCCCGCCCTCATTATTTCTAACGGTTCGAATAGGAACCCAAATAGTATAGAAAAAATTAAAGATTAACCATGAGGCTATTCTTTTCCAAATGCTAACATCACTAGAAAAATAATGTTCATACCAATTCCATTCAATAAATTCAATTCGGTAAAATATCAATATACTAATAGCAACAAATAATACTATTGATAAATTTTGATAGCTAGTTAGTTTTCTTTGTTTATCATCAACGCTATTCTGTTGAATATCTTGCCTGTATATCCAACTTACATTAATGTTTATTAGGCGATTCGCGTTCAAAACAAACAGATCACCTGGTATTGCCTTTTTCTCTGCCTGTTGCCCATCCTTCAATTTATATCGTACGGCTTCAGTTAAATAAAGCTTATCTAGTTTATGTATTTCTTTAGGGTTTAAGTCATAATCTACAAGAAGACCTGAGTATAGTGCTGTACTATTCTCTGATTTTTCTATTAAGACATCAACATATGGCATAAGAAACTTTTGATTTCTTTTTTCATCAGAAATATGAGCTTTAAATTTTTTAAATTTTAAAATATCTCGATGAAATAAATAGTACCACTCATTTTTAAACCTTAGAATCTTCCATTGGGTGTCAAGTTTTAATATTCTAACTGTTCTTGACAAAAGAAAACCAAGAAAACTTGCATTAAAATAAAGTAATAAGCTATATGCTAATAATGTGTTAATCAAATCTGAACTCCAATCTACTTCGCTCAAATCTGATAATTTAGACATCAGTGCATAGCTATCCACCAGTTCCTTAAAAGAATAGAACTCAAGTAGAAATATAAATAATACAGCACAAAATAGATGAATGAGTAACCCAGGAATTATCGACTCAATAAGCGATTTTAAAATTGGGTCGTGTCTAGTAAATTGTTTTGAAAATTCCCCATAGTAATAGAATCGTTTAAAAATAAAACCAGGAATTATTAGGGCGATAAACAGGGTTATGAACCCAGATGTTATCATCATTTATCCTCAGATAAATCGACTACAATTTGTTGATTTTGTTCAGAGTTTTCTTCGCGCTCATCTAATGCTTCATAGAGTTTTTCTATAAAAATTTTTCGCAAATCAACATCATTTAGAACCGCCCTTCCCTCTTTCGAAATCACATTCGTTTCACTTTGATCAATAAAATACTGAAATGAATCAAAAAAAGGAAATATTTTGCGGAGGACCTTCGTCATGGTTGCACTAAATTACAGTTTATTCTAAGACTAACAGAATCTTGATGTTTTGTTGTAAAAGAATAATTGTTAAATACTAAATTATTAAAAACTCATTCGGATTAGCCTTAATGACCTTATCAATTACACCACATTGAGGGCATTCATGACATCGGCCAAACTCCCACGGACCAACAATCTTTGGGTACCTGCAGCTCCATGTCAAGTTTAATAATTCTTCTGGTAGCATTCGCATTACCTCAACTTTGGATTTATCTTTTAGCGGAAAATAAATTTCTAGTTCTTCTGCTGATTTTCCAGTGTGCAGGCGCAAGATCTTTTCAATTTTGTCCAATCTTTCGGCAAATCCTTTTTCCAAATAATCATCTTGAATTGCTCCCTCTACAAATTCAGAAATTTCTGGTTTTGCCTGTATAACAAGGCTCGCAGCAAAATTCACAACTTCACTATCCCAAACAGGTGGAGTCATTCCCAATGCTGAATAATCAATACGCAATTCCCGAAACCCAAAATTGTTGTGACCATTTTCTTCTAGCCAATTCAATATTTTCTCGGTCGCCATGGCTTCACGAGTTGTTCTGTTTCCGCTCGTTCCGTGAACCATGTCAATTCTAAAAACCAAATATTTTTTATTCGGATTCTCAGATAAAACATTGAAAAGTGCGGCAGCGCTATCAATACCTCCAGACAGTGGTACTATAGCATCAAATTTTTCCTTAAAATAATCTAGTCTCATTGTTCCACCAAAGTAAGGTTCTTTTTATAAATCAATGCAGCACATTTGCAGGGAGGAGCACCACAAATAGCACAATTGTATAGTTTCTCTAGGCTATCACTTTTCCAATAATTGGCTCTATTTTCTAGGAACTGATAGCCGTTTTTCTTTAGCAGATTAGTCATTTTAGCCTCATTGCCATTGCACCAAATGGAAGAAAAGACCGTTTTACTTTTTGTTTGAATAAAAGCTTCTCCTTTTCGAATTAATTCTGATCCGATTCCTTTTCCTTGGTATTCCCGATTAACAATGGTCATTTTTCGATAGCCCTGCCATTCCTCATCAGTCGTCAATTCTACATCAAGAAACAAATTTTTTGAAAGTTCTTCTGATCTTAAAACCATCACTACAGAAAAACCGAGAACTTCTTCGTTTTTCTCAGAAATAATAATCTGAATATTTTCCGATTTATCGTAGCTATTGAGCGTTGCTCTGGTTAAGTAGCTTTTTCCAAATGCTAGATTGGCAAGCATAAGTATTTGAGATGATTGAGAATTAGATAACACTACGGATGCAATATTCCTTGTTCGTTTAGGATAGGAATATTCACCAAAAACTGCTTACTAATTGACCCAGTAGTGAAGACGTATTTCTTGTCAAACAGTTTATTCTTGACATAAAAACTCAACCAATATTCATTGTTAAGCACAAAGACCTCCTCGATAATTGGCTCAATTTGTTGTGTCCCGTTTGCTGGCAATGCATCAAAAGATCGACGTAGTATGCTGGTTTTTACTTGCGCTTCTTTCACTATTCCGTATCCCTTACTGACAACCATTAAGTTTTGAATTGGAAACTTATTTTCATTGATAACAGTAACCATCCAATGGTCGTTATCATCAATCCGAGAGTGCACAATTGCAATGGAGACACCCTTTATCTCTGGAAAATCAATATCCTTAATCACAAGACTACAGCGTTTCTTCGAGCCATTTAAAAAACTCTCTATGCCATACCAATCCATTTTGAGGACTTAACACCCAATGGCTCTCCTCAGGAAAATACAGAAACCTGCTTTTTAATCCCATCGAACGAGCAGCAGTATAAGCTTCCATTCCTTGCGTTTCTGGCACTCTAAAATCTTTTCCACCGTGAATTACCATTAAAGGTGTATCCCAGTTTTGAACTTTTTTGTGGGGTGAAAACGCTTCGTAACTCTTAGGTTTTGGAACTTTCCAATAAGGACCACCAATATCAAAATTGGCAAAAAACAATTCTTCCGTACTTCCATACCAGCTTTCTAAATTGAATAACCCGCAATGCGAGATAAATGTCTTGAACCGTTTGTTGTGAACTCCTGCTAAATAGTAAACACTGTATCCGCCATAGCTTGCGCCTATTGCACCTAACCTTGTATTATCAACGTACGATTCTTTTGCAACCTCATCAATTGCAGACATATAATCTTGAATGGATTGTCCTCCCCAGTCTCTACTGATTTTTTCATTCCATTCCTGTCCAAAACCCGGTAACCCTCTGCGATTAGGAGCAACAATTATATAGCCTTTAGAAGCCATTAGTTGAAAATTCCAACGGAATGAATAAAATTGAGAAACCATACTTTGCGGTCCACCTTGACAATATAGAATGGTAGGATATTTTTTAGTTGAATCAAAATCTGGCGGATAAATAACCCAAGTAAGCATTTCTTTTCCATCTGTGGTTTTTATCATTCTCGACTCCACCTTGCTTTTTGAAATCGTTTTGTAATTCGCATCATTCACATGGGTTAAAGCACGCTTTTTCTTCGATTCTGGATCTAGAATATAATACTCCGTTGCTCTATTCATGCTCATTCCCGAAACAACCAATTCATCCCCAAAGGTCATTACTGAGCGATAATCCATTACATCGGTAGTTATTGTCTCAATCGTTTTAGCGGTGGACCCATCGTGAGTTAACTTCCAAATTTTATAGGTCCCCTTATTTGGAGAAGAAATCCAGATGACGTTTTGTTCGTTTGCAAAAGCAAAGTTTGAAACTGTTAAGTCTTTTGTTGCGGTTAAATTCACTCTAGTTCCTGTCTCAAAAGAATACAACATCAAATTGTTTTTATCTGATTCATATCCATCTCTTTTCATGGATAAGTAAGCCAATGTTTTACCATCTTTACTGAGTACAGGGCTTGTATCGTAACCTTGATTTTTTGGTGTAATATTTTTAGTCTCCTTTGACTCCAAATCATATTGGTACAAATCCGAATCTGTACTTGTAGCGTATTCTACCCCATTCAATTTCTTGCATTGGTATATTATGGAATTTCCATTTGGCCCCCAAATTAAATCTTCAGATCCTCCAAATGGTTTTGTTGGAACATCAAAAGGCTCATCTTCCATAATATCGATCATGCCATCTCCCTTTTTTGCTTCAGAAAGTGATGCATAAGCTGCATGAGAATGACTGTTATCATTCCATGAACTCCAGTGACGGAACATAAGATCATCGTAAATTTTGAAATTGCTTTTATCCAGATCACGATGAGGTGGATTCTCACCAATTCTGATGGAATAGGTGAATAAGATTCTGTCTCCTTTAGAGTTGTATTTCACATTACTTATTGGAAAGGAAAAGTCTGTTACCTGGATAGCATCTGAACCATCTGCGTTCATTTCCCAAAGTTGACTTTGAAAAACATAGCCTACTTTTCCATTTGCCGGATTAATAATGATGTTTCCAATTCCTTCTTCAACACTGGTAATTGCTTCTATCTTTTTTCCTTTTATATCGGACCTATAAATTTGCGCTTGACCAGTGTTTTTAGACAAATCATACTTCTTGATGGTATAAAAAACATCATCACCGTTATTGCCTATTACTGGTGAACCAACTCGTCCCAGTTCCCAAAGTTTCTCAGGTGATAATGGAGATTGTGCCATAAGATTAGATATTGAACACCCGAAACCAATCGCAAAAAAGGTCAAAAGTAATTTTCTCATAATTCGTGATTATTTGAGTTTACGTTAGCTTATCAGCTAATAATTTCATTTCAATGGTTGGAGACATTCTTTCATATAAAATGCGGTAAACCGAAGCGCAAATTGGAATTTCAACACCAAACTTTTTATTGATTTCAATTATGCCTTTTGCTGCATAATACCCCTCAGCAACCATGTTCATTTCAAATTGAGCCGAACGAACTGAATAACCACGACCAATCATACTACCAAAAGTTCTGTTACGGCTATACTGACTATAAGCAGTCACTAATAAATCACCCAAATATGCAGATGATTGAACGTCTCTATGCACTGGACTAATAGCATCTACAAATCGGTTAATTTCTTGAATAGCGTTCGAAATGAGCACTGCTTGAAAATTATCACCATAACCCAAACCATGGCAAATTCCACTGGCTACGGCATAAACATTTTTCAAAATAGCAGACAATTCGGAACCAAATAAATCTTCGCTCACGGTAGTTTTGATGTACCGACAAGATAGCATGTCTGCCATTTCCTGAGCATAATTTTCAGTTTCACAAGCAATGGTTAAATAAGAAAGTCGCTCTAATGCAACTTCCTCAGCATGACAAGGGCCACAAATAATTCCTATTTGAGAATATGGGGTCCTAAATTGTTTGTGAATGAATTTGGCTGGTATTGCATGGTATTCCGGAATAATTCCTTTCACAGCAGAAAAGATGATTTTCTTTTCCATTCCTGTTTTATCAAAATCTTTAAATACATCATTCAAAAAAGCAGAAGGAGTAGCTATGATTAGAACATCACAGGCATCAACTACTTGACGTAAATCGGTTGTTACATTGATTTTATCACCCAAGAAGTACACTGAAGAAAGATAGTTCGGGTTCCTGTGAAATTGGTTGAAGTGCTCTACAGATGCTTCATTTCTCATCCACCAATGAAAAGAGTCTAAATTTTCGGTTAGTATTTTTGCTAATGCTGTAGCCCAGCTACCGCCACCAATAATACCTACTGTACGCATATATATTCCGTTTTAACGGCGAAGGATTGTTCCAGCTTCACCAATTATTATTGAATTTGATTCATCAATAATAAAACAATCATTGAAACGAACGTTCTCATCTAGCATAGGTATTTGCTTCCAGGTTACTCCAGAGTCCAAAGATTCAAGAATTTTCCCTTTTTCGTCCTTTACATCTCGGCCAGCATATAGTCCTGTATTTGAATCAAAAGAAAGCCCTCCAAACGATGTGTAAAGCGCCTTATCGTACCACTCTATTGAGTTGTTTGAAAACAGCATGGATGATTCTCCGGTAATAAAAGCTCTTGTAGAAGAGACATAATGGACATCAGTTAGATCTTTAATATCCGGATTGTCATTTGATAATGAGATTTGATTCCAATTTTCACCAAAATCTGATGATAGTTGTATGTTGTTATCCCCAACAGCATATAATGCATTGCTTGCTGGAGCTGAAAAACCATAAAAACTTCGCTGAGAATCAAAGGAATAATTTGAACTTTTCCATGTTGCTCCGCCGTCATTAGTAAATGAAATGGCCAATTTACTACCACAAACTATTCCTGTATCGTTATTAAAAAACAACACATCATTCCATTGAACTTTATCTCTGTTGCTAATAATTACATCCGTAAACGTTTGTCCCAAATTGGTAGATTTTTTAATCAACCCGTTTTCACCGCTGATAAAAATTGTGTTTTCATAAACGTCAACTCCAAATAATTCATCCGATGTTCCTGAACTTAAAGATTTCCATGTAACACCTTTATCTGCGCTTATCAATAGCAGCCCACCTTCACCAATGGCAGCGCAATTTGAACCAAAACAATCAATCTTTTTTAAAGCAGACGTGGTCCCTGAAGCTACTTTTTTGAATGGATATACCGTGGCGCAAGAAGCGCAGCTTCCTCCGCAATCTATTCCTGTTTCGTTTCCACTTTGAACTCCATCCGTACAATCTGAGCACGGTTTACAGGGGCCTCCGCAGTCAATCTCTTCCTCTTTTTGATTTTTTTTACCATCGTCACAGGTTTTTTTGCAACTGGTTGATAAAAAACCAGTGAGCACAATGACCAATATCAATTGAATTGTTGAGCGTATTTTCTTCATGCTTGCAAACTTAACGGAATACCTTCAAAATTTAAGTTAAGAGTGCACAAGCGGTTGGTTTTAACTAAAGTTATTCCTTGTTTACATCAAAAAGAACAGGACAGAGCCGTACCATATAAAAAATGTGATTTCCATTAACCAAACTTTGCTGGCGTTTAGAAAATAAAGCCCTGCTAACACACCAAATGCTGGAAAGGCACCGACAACGATATCCCCAAAAGTGAAAGCAGATAAGGACGCTGAAACCACGCAAAGCCCTGTGCTTCCAAGCAATAGAACTAGGTGGTTTTTAATAATTACTTTGTTTATTATTATCGCCTGAAATAGATATCTAAATCCTATAATCAACACAAGTAAACAACCTCCCAAAAGAACAAACTCATTTACTGTATTTGGTATAACGTAACTTGGGAGGTGCACCGAAGCATCAACACTTACTGGAAAGCTAAACAAGTAATTCAAACAAATCAAAAAATAATACGGTAATGCAAAACCAAATAAGCTAATTACAAACCCTTTAACTTGGAGGCTTCCAGAATACAGATATGCAAAAACTATTATTGGAAATACCCAAATAAATTCGATAGAAATCATCCATAAAATGCCTGCTGTAAATGAGGCTTCTAAAATGATCATGTTAGGGTTATTGGATCTTTGTATTTCAAAACTGCGATCAATTAGCCGAATTAAAAAAACGCTACCCAACACCCAGGGAGAAACTGCGCCCGCTGAAGTACCGCATGCTAACATCGCAACACTCACAACAAAAGCAAACTGATTTCCCTTAGCAAACAAGCGGTATTTGTAATACACGTACTGTGCATATGCTGACGCGACTAGCAACAAACAAACGCCCAATAGCTTATTTAACCAATCATAATTATTTATTGGATTTAAATAAACACTCAAATTACTTTTTCCGGTCCAGTCATATGGCTTTACATCTTGCAGTAAAATCAGGGCTATAAAAGGCAAGGCATACAATATTGCTATTGAAATACTTTGAGGAGTGTTTTTCTTAAGTGCTCTAGGAAGCATCTGGCAAAGGTAAAAAGCCCAATTTCATAACCACTGTTTATCTACAAATTATAAATTTGTCCTCTAAATGTTAGCATTATGAATTGGAATGAAATGATTTACGGCCTTGGAGACTTTTTTTGGTGGGCATTTGAAGGCTTAGTAGCTTTAGGAAATCCATTTAATTATTTCGTCATGGTTGTGGGTACTCTTATGTTATTATGGTGGATAAGCCAACTGGTGAAAGCCGCTAAAGAAACAAAAGGAAACCCAACAGCTGAGTAATTACATAAGATCGTTTCCGATATCCTTTCGGTAAAACTTCTTTTGAAAAGATATAAGGCTTGCCATTTGGTAAGCCTTTTTTTGTGCCCCTTCCAAACTATTTCCAAAAGCAGTGCAAGAAATCACTCGGCCTCCAGAAGTCAAAATCTGTTTATTTTCATTTTTTGTACCTGCATGAATTAATAGACCATCCTTAATCGTTTCCAACCCATCTATCTCTTTTCCCTTTTCGTAAGACTCTGGATATCCACCAGAAACCAACATAACGGTTAAAGCAGTTTGAGGTAAAAGGTTTAATGGTCGACTTTCCAGCTTTCCTGCAGCAGCATCAGCACAGAGTTTTAATAAGTCTTCATCAATTCTAGGCAATACAACTTCTGTTTCTGGATCGCCCATTCTTACATTGTACTCAATAACATATGGCTCTCCCTCTCTATTTATTAAACCAAAAAACACAAAACCACTATAGTCGTATCCTTCAGCTTTTATTCCTGCCATTGTCGGTTTAATAATTTGCTCATTGACTTTTTCAAGAAATTCGCCTTGTGCAAATGGAACTGGAGAAACGGCACCCATACCGCCAGTATTTAGGCCTTTATCTCCATCATGAATACGCTTATAATCTTTTGCCTCAGGAAGAACGACATAATTATTTCCGTCGGTAAGTGTGAAAATAGAAAGTTCAACTCCTTCCAAAAACTCCTCTATTACCACTGTTTGAGAAGCTTGACCAAATTTACTTTCGGTAAGCATTGCATTCAATTCTTGCTTAGCTTCAGACAGCTCTTTAATGATTAATACACCTTTTCCTGCTGCTAGTCCGTCTGCTTTTAAAACATATGGAGCTGCTAGGGTTTCTAAGAATTGATAACCTTGCTCCAGAGTTTCGGCTGTAAATGTTTTGTGTGCTGCAGTTGGAATGCCATATTTAACCATGAAGTTCTTTGCGAAATCCTTGCTTCCTTCTAAAGTCGCAGCTAACTTATCCGGACCTAAAACCAATACGCTTTTTAGGTTTTCATCGGCTTTTATCTGGTCCTTGATTCCAGCAACCAATGGTGCCTCAGGGCCAATAACTACTAAGTCAATCTTGTGTTCGATAATTGCACTTTTTACTTCTAAAAAGTCTTCTGGATTTAACTCTAAGTTTAGACCAAACTGATCTGTTCCTCCATTACCTGGAGCAATAAAAAGTTTCGTTAAAAGAGGGCTTTGCTTGAATTTCCATGCAAAAGTAAATTCTCTTCCGCCTGAACCTAGTAGCAATACATTCATGGTAAGTAATTTGGCTCAAAGGAATAAAAAAGGGGGCTATGGTTAAATCACAACCCCCTTTCATTTTCAGTATTTATTGACAATTAACCTTCTCTTTTAATACTGCAACCTAATGCAGGAGTATTATCCGGGTCAATCTCTTTTCCATTGATGTGATTTGTAATTGCGTCTCTTAAAAACGTCTGTTTTACAGCTTCTTTACTGTTAACGTTGTCATCGATTTTTCCGCTGTAAATAAGTTTCAATTCTTTATCAAATAAGAAGACGTGTGGCGTTGTTTTAGCTCCAAAGGCATTTGCTAATTTAGAGTCATAGTCCAAGGCATAGGTCATTTTATAGTTCATTTTTTCTGCCCTTGCAATCATATCCTCCATGTTGTCTCCACCTGTTGGCCTTTTAGCTTCATTAGAATTCACTAATACAGACCCAATTTTAAAAGATGTACATAATTCATTGAGTTGATTGTAACGACCTTCCCAACCTTCCTTATCTTCTGTTCCAACGACAAAAGGACAAGTGTTGCATGAGAATATTACCAGTAACCCGTTTTCTTTTTTAAGCTGATCCAATGAAACATTTGTTCCCGAAGTGGTTGCCATTTCTGCAGTTATCATTGGTGCTTTAGTTCCAGCTGTTAAGGTTTTAAAATCATTTTTGGGATTTATAAACGCTAACGTACCAATCGTAAAAACCTTAATAGCTATGATTAAATATTTCATTATTTAATAATTTGGGATCGCTCAATTAACGGGCAAAACTATGAAAGGTTTGCAGTTCGTCGGGTTTTTTAACCATTAATCTCTTGACACAACTCCAATAATATGCCACCGGCAGATTTTGGATGAATAAAAACAATGAGTTTGTTGTCGGCCCCTCGCTTAGGTTCTGGATTAATAAATTGAAACCCGAGGCCTTGAAGGCGTTCAATTTCTGCATAAATATCATCTACTAAAACGGCCATATGATGGATTCCTGGACGGTTTTTGTCTAAATATTTTGCAATGGCACTACTATCGTCGGTGGCTTCCAATAATTCAAGCTTTGATTCGCCTAGTTCGTAAAACACCGTGTTTACATTTTCGCTTTCTACAGATTCTTCTTTATAGGCTTCTTTACCCAACAGTTGTTCAAATACCTTTTTGGTTTCATTTGCATCTTTAACTGCGATTCCCAAGTGTTCAATCTTCAATATTGCCATAATACTTTTTCATTCGTTCAACATTGACCTCATCGTCAATTGGTTGTTCCTCAAAAATATGATTCACTAATTGATTTGCATAGTAAGGCCCTAATAAAACCCCTTTACTGCCTAATCCATTTAATATATATAGATTCTTATGCTCTGGGTGATTGCCTATTAAAGGACGCCTGTCATTGGCTCCAGGGCGCAATCCAGTCTCATGTTTAATTATTTCATAAGGAAGGTTCACTAAGTTTTCAAATCGCTTAGCAAGCTCCATTTTCGCTGTTTCTGATGGAATATAGCTTTTGTCCTCCCATTCGTAAGTAGCGCCGACTTTGTATAAATCATTTCCAATGGGCAAAATGAAAAATCCCCTGCTTAAGGTGTAGTCACATTTCAAGTCAGGGCATTTAATTGTAAGAATATCTCCTTTTGTTGCTCCTACAGCAGAATATGCAAACTCTGGCTTATTTCCTTCTTGATGGCCTCTTGCTAATATGAGCCGATTACATTTATAGGATTCATTCGTAGAAAGTTTTAATTCAATTTCTGAACCATAATTAACTTCAACTAATTCAGAATTAATCAAACGTTTTTTGCTTTCAAAGTAAGCCCGACTCTCATCAAGAAAAAAGGGCAAATCAACATTTCCCGTAAACTTAGTCTCTGCATAGGGTAGTTCATTTTTCACCCCATTTATAGATGCTTTTTTAAGTGGCTGCTTTATGTACTCCTTGAATTTTTCGTCGGCGGCTTTTGCTTCCCAATTATTGATGGTTTTAAAGTTCTCAAAAAACTTCCAATAAGGCCGTTTATGAAGAAACCTCTTTGTTAAAACCGATTCTAATTCTTCGTACTTATTTAGTGCAAATGGTAAAACATTGTGAATGTTAAAACCCAACGTAGGTTTTCGAAATACAACTGGATTGTATAGGCCTGCCGCAACGATGCTGGATGCATGTTTATGATTATTATCGATCACTAAAAAATCTTTCGACTTTTTTTCTAACTCAAAGGCCAATAAGCTACCAGCTAAACCTTGACCTATAATTATGGTATCAATTTTTTTCACCTCAACAAGATTACGAACTAAAACAAAAAAGCCGACTCTTTCGAATCGGCTTTTTTAATCTCTATAAAAACAAACGTTCTAACCATTAAGCGCCTCAGCCCCACCAACGATTTCAAGAATCTCAGTAGTAATTGCTGCTTGACGTGCTTTGTTATAAGTCAACTTAAGATCTCCTAATAAATCAGACGCATTGTCTGTTGCTTTGTGCATTGCAGTCATACGAGCTCCATGTTCAGAAGCTAAAGAATCCTTAAGTCCTTTGTAAAATGCAGTTTTAAGTGCATTTGGAATAAGAACTTCCAGTAACTCTTCTTTTCCTGGCTGAAATATATAATCACTGTTCTCCGAACTAGAAACTGCATTTTCGTCCGCTTTTACCGGAAGTAAACTCTCAGTAGTGACTATTTGCGTTGCTGCGTTTTTAAACTGATTGTATATTACTATCACTTCGTCATAGTTGCCCTTTGCATATTCATCCATTACTGGTTGAAATATCTCAGAGGCCATTTGATAATTCATATTATCAAAAATGGTGCATGCATTTACATGATTCATTAAGACGTCTCCAGCATATAATCTGTCATCACGCTTAAATGCATCTGCTGCCTTTTTTCCTATTGGGTAAAGCGTTACTTCTTTTCCCGCTAGTTCATTTTTAGACAACCGTGCAACTTGCTTAATAATGTTAGCGTTGAAGCCACCACACAAACCTCTATTTGAGTTTATTGCAATTACTAATACCTTATCAATGGGACGCTCTGTTGCATATGGGTTTTCCATTTCCAACATCGTTTCGGTAAGGTTGCCCATCATTTGCTGCAACTTCTCAGCATAAGGTCTCATTTGAGTAATACTGTCCTGCGCTTTTTTCAATTTAGCTGCAGAAACCATTTTCATGGCAGAGGTAATTTGCATGGTAGAATTTACCGATGTTATCCTCGTTCGTATTTCTTTCAAATTTGCCATATCGCCTAAATTAAAAAGTTACTATTTGATTTTGTATTTCAATGAAAGGTCATGACTAACGTCTTCTAAAACATCAGTAATTCCTTCATGAATTTTACCTGACTTCAATTCTTCCAAAACACTGTGATGTTTCTCTTCCATGAAGTTCAAAAACTCTTCTTCGAATTCTTTGATTCTTTCCACTGGCACCTTTCCTAACAAACCTTTAGATCCCAAGTAAATAATCGCCGTTTGTTTTTCAACTGACATTGGAGAACCTTCTTTTTGCTTCAGAATTTCAACATTTCGTTTTCCTTTTTCAAGAACACGAGTTGTTGCAGCGTCAAGATCAGATCCAAACTTAGAGAATGCCTCTAGTTCACGATATTGTGCTTGATCAAGCTTAAGCGTACCAGCAACTTTTTTCATTGCTTTAATTTGAGCATTTCCTCCAACACGTGATACAGAGATACCAACGTTAATAGCTGGTCGAATACCCGCAAGGAATAAATCTGACTCTAAGAAAATCTGACCATCAGTAATCGAAATTACGTTGGTAGGAATGTATGCAGAAACATCACCCGCTTGTGTTTCAATAATTGGCAATGCAGTTAAAGAACCGCCACCTTTTACTTTGTCTTTTAAAGAAGCAGGTAAGTCGTTCATTTGAGATGCAATAGTATCGTCATTGATGATTTTTGCAGCACGTTCTAATAATCTTGAGTGAAGGTAAAATACATCACCTGGGTAAGCCTCACGTCCTGGAGGTCTTCTAAGAAGAAGAGAAACCTCACGGTAAGCTACAGCTTGTTTTGATAAATCATCAAATACGATTAAAGCTGGACGGCCAGTATCTCTAAAATACTCACCAACTGCAGCACCTGTAAACGGAGAATAAAACTGCAACGGAGCAGGATCAGAAGCATTAGCAGCTACTACCGTAGTGTAAGCCATTGCACCTGCATCTTCGAATTTCTTTACAATTTGTGCAACTGTAGACGCTTTTTGACCTGAAGCAACATAAATACAGTAAACTGGTTTTCCAGCATCGTAAAATTCTTTTTGATTGATAATAGTATCAATCGCAACGGTTGTTTTACCTGTCTGACGGTCACCAATAATCAACTCACGTTGACCTCTTCCAACTGGAATCATAGCGTCAATAGCTTTTATTCCTGTTTGAAGTGGTTCGGTTACTGGCTGACGATAGATAACTCCTGGTGCCTTTCTTTCAATTGGCATTTCAAAAGTTTCGCCTTGGATAGGTCCTTTACCATCGATTGGGTGACCCAACGCATCGATAACACGACCAACAATTCCTTCACCAACTTTGATAGAAGCAATTAATCCAGTTCTTTTTACAGTAGCACCTTCTCTAATTCCAACAGATGAACCAAGCAATACTGCCCCAACATTGTCTTCTTCAAGATTCAGTACAATACCTCTAAGTCCAGTTTGGAACTCGATAAGCTCACCAGCCTGTACATGAGACAAACCATAAATTCGAGCAATACCATCTCCAACTTGGAGTACAGTACCAACTTCTTCTAATTCAGCCTCTGTTCTAAATCCAGCTAACTCTTCTCTAAGTATTGCTGAAACTTCTGCAGGTTTTAAATCCGCCATGATGTAT
>Ga0307998_1000526_pt1 | contig 21580 bp, 18 predicted proteins | sample Davwhametageno37_FD_203147 | JGI IMG/M metagenome (GOLD analysis project Ga0307998, IMG submission 203147) | Marine microbial communities from Davis Island wharf, Antarctic Ocean - #37 | ecosystem: Environmental > Aquatic > Marine > Unclassified | place: Antarctic Ocean: Davis Island wharf... | reverse complement strand
TTTGGTTAATATTATGCCTGCCTCAACTGGAGCTGCTAAAGCTGTTACAAAAGTAATCCCGTCACTAGTAGGTAAATTAACAGGAATGGCCTTTCGTGTTCCAACAGCAAACGTTTCTGTAGTTGACTTAACTGTTAAATTAAAAAAAGATACTTCTTATGATGAGATTAAAGAAGTAATGCGCAAAACATCAGAAAATGAAATGAAAAACATTTTAGGTTATACGGAAGATCCTGTTGTGTCTCAAGACTTTATTGGAGATATCAGAACCTCAATCTTTGATGCAGGTGCTGGAATGGAATTAAATTCACGCTTCTTTAAGATTATCTCTTGGTATGATAATGAGTGTGGGTATTCAAATAAGCTTATTGATTTAGCTAAGCATATTAATCAATTGTAATTAGAATAAAATGATTTTAATCGTTGATAGTGGGTCAACTAAAACAGATTGGATTTCCGTGGATGAATCAGGAAATACATTATTTTCCACTCAAACTCTAGGGCTAAATCCACAGGTTCTTTCTAGTGCAATTTTAAAAGAAAGAATTATCAATAATTTTGATTTATATCAAAATAGAAAAAAAGTATCTCATCTATATTTTTATGGAGCTGGTTGTGGAGTTGATTCTCCCCAAAAGAGGATACTTAAGGTGTTTAAGGAAATTTTTGTAAATAGCGAATTAAATGTTAAAGAAGATACTTATGCTGCTGTTTATGCTGCTGCAGACGTTGGTGAAAAATCTATTGTTTGTATTTTAGGAACTGGTTCAAACTGTACCTATTTTGATGGAATCAATATAGAACAACGTGTCACTTCTTTAGGTTATATTTTAATGGATGAAGCTAGCGGCAATTTTTATGGAAAACAATTAATTCGTAGCTATTATTTTAAAACAATGCCAAAAGAATTAGCTCTTGAGTTTGAAATTGAATATGATTTAAGTCCGGACACTATTAAAGAAAGTATTTATAGAAAAGAGAATCCTAATACATATTTGGCAACATTTTCAAGATTTCTAATAAAACATAAAGATATTCCTCTTTTTCAAGAGATTATTTTAAAAGGTTTAGACCGATTTATAAGACATCAAATTTTATTATTTGAAAACGCAAAAGAAATCCCAATTCACTTCATTGGGTCTATTTCATTTTTTTTGGAAGATGAAATTAATAAAGCCTTAATATTAAAGGGATTAAAAATGGGAAGAATCGTTCAACGTCCAATCGATGAGCTAGTTAATTACCATAAAAAACTTTTAGAAAAAAAGAGTTAATAATAATAATTTCTTTTATACTACTGCAATCATTGAAATTTCTACACGAACAAATTTTGGCAAAGATTTAACAGCTATAGTTTCCCTCGCTGGAGCAGTGTTATTATTGAAATAATTCCCATAAACTTCATTAACCTTTGCAAAGTCTTCCATGTCAGATAAAAAAATAGTGCTTTTCACAACATCGTTAAAGCTCATTTTAGCTGCATCTAATATAGCTTCAAGATTTTTCATAACTAGTTCAGTTTCTTGTATTATAGTTCCATTAAAAAGCTTCATGCTTAGGGGTATTAAGGGTATTTGACCAGAAACATAAAGTGTATTTCCAACTTTGATAGCTTGGTTGTAAGGACCAATTGGAGAAGGTGCATTTTCTGTTGTAATTATTGTTTTTTCCATTTATCGTAAAAGATTTTAAAAATTTATATTAATAACTTCGATTAGGTTCACTTTGTTTTTCATATTTAATATCACTCAATAAATCTGATTTAATACCAATGAAAAAATTCCATGAAGCCCTTTCACTAATAGGGATCCAACTGAAATTTAGCTTCCAACTATTTAAATCTCTATTAAAGCGCAACTGAGTATAGGTAAAACCATTTCCCTTAAAGTCATACCCTGAGGATGCTCCAACTTGCCATTTTGGTGTCAAATCTATATCCCCTGAAAACATTAAAGAATTATTGCTAAAATCCCTTTGCCCCCTTGAATTATTGTAGGTTAATGAATAGGCTAGTTTTAAATTCCAGGGTATTTTTGCTCTGTAACTAGGGTAAGTGGCCACGGTGCGATCACTTTGCTGATTCATTCTTCTATCTGAAAAATCCTCTGCCTTTCCAAAGAGGTTATCATCTCTTCCGCCACTTGATGCTGATTCCTCTTGATTTCGTTCATCATCATCATCTGATCCTTGAAATTGAGTGCTTGAAAATGAATAATTCATATTTACATTAGCGCTGGTTAGACGAAGTAATCCACCACCATTAGTTATATGATACTTATTTATTTTTATGTTATTTTCATTAAGTGTGTAAGGATCAAAAGTTCCGCCAAAATTAATTGACATTTTATTTTTGAATAAAGAAAGACCGGAGCTCATCCGAAGTGGTGACCAACGTAATGAATCTGCAGCAAAGTTGTGCGCAGTAGTAATATTAAAATTATTTAATAAGACTATTTTTCTAGGCTCTGTAGCTGTTGAGTCTTTGTTTCTAACTTTAGCTTCAAAGTTATTTCCGAGACTTATACCCATACTATTTGAAAGTGATTTTGAAGGAATACCAAATAAACTATTTTTATAACGTGTATATTCAGCAGTATTTCCATCAGCATCAACAATATATGTATCGTAATACTTTTCAAAACTTGGACGGTTGGAATAGCTTATTGATGGTCGTATTGTATGACGTATAGATTGTATTTTTTTGTCATCACCAAAATTAAATGTACCATAAATAGTAGTTCCTAAAGATGCGCTCAATCCGTATTGTCTATAGGTTCCAATCTTATTAATAGTATCTATAATCGATGTTTTTATTTCTGAATCATAGTCTTTGAAATTAACTGTATTTTGTGTCCAAATTTCATCATAATTTGCACTAGTAGATATACTTAGATGTTTAAATATTTTAAAATTAGTACTTATTGGAATTGAGTGTTTCATCCCAAATTTAGCATTGTCAAACATTAAGGGTCCAAATAGAGCATCTTCAGTTGTGATAATTCTGTTTTCTGCTCGACCTGAATACTGGAAATTAATATTTTGAAAAAATCCTTTTTTTGCCCCAATTTTTGGAGCAAAGGGGTAAATTCTCTCCATGCTTGCTTGAAAAGTGGGGAGTGTCAAATTAACTGACTTAGACTGAGAATTTTGAGACATTGCAGAAGTCAATGAAATATTTACTCTTGGATAATCGGGGAATGATTTAGAATAAGAAATAGAAGAGCTCAAATTGTTGTTGAGAAAATTTGGCGAATTCAATTGGTTTACTGATTGTCTATAATAATCACTACTTCCAAAATTTACTGATGCAGAAAAGGTTGAATTTGGACTTGCTTTAGTGTCTTTAGAATGAGACCATTGTAGATTAAAAACAGTAGATTTTGAATAATCAGGTAATCCCCTTGCTTCGCTAATCAAATTTTCATAACGAAAACTAAATTTACCTCTAAATTTATACCGTTTATTATATTGAGTTTCTCCCCGAAAACCATAGCTCCCATTGGTATAGTAGTCTGCAATTACGGATAAATCAACATATTCAGAAAGAGCTAAATAATAGCCGCCATTTTGAATATAAAATCCTCTTAAATTACTTTCTCCAATCGATGGAATTATAAAACCAGACTCTTGCTCTTGAGAAGTTGGAAAATAAGCAAAGGGGAGTCCAACAGGAGTTGGTACATCAGCAATGAACATATTAGTAGGACCTGTTATTATTTTTCCTCCTGGTATTATTTTTCCTTTACGAACCTTGAAATAATAATCGATACCTTCCTCCTCATCACCAATTAATTTTCCTGCTGTGCTTATACGAGCATCTTTTATATAGTAAACAGAGTCGTTCTGTTTTTTTGTTAAAGCAGTAAAAATATCCATTCCACTTTGTCCTGATTTAGAATTCCAAATAAGAGCTTTTTGAGTATCAAAATTAAAGCGAATTGAATCAGGATTTATTTCATTATTTGCCTGCTTAAAAAAAGGATATTGAACTAATGTAGAGTCTATCTCAATTCTGCCTGCATTGACTTCATTGGTTTTGTAGTCTAAAATGATAATTCCTGCTCGTAATTCAATGTCCTGGTAATATAACTCTGCCTCATTGTAAAGGATTAGCTTATTTTCTTTTCTGTTAATCATTACACAATCTTTTGCAGTGTATTTGACTTTAGCTAAAAGTAAAGGTTTCCTAATGGATTTACTTATACTATCAATAAGTGATTTGTCCTTATTGAACTCATTATTCTCTTGAGCATTAAGTATTATGCCTCCTAGGAAAAAGATTGTATAAGCTATATTATAAAACTTTGATTGCAAAGCGATAAACCCTAAATTTGTTATGTTTGGTTTAAACAACCAAAATTAATGATAATTTTAAGGATGTATCAAAGTTTTTTGTCTTATTCTCCCATATTAAAATTCTTTAGCAGAGATGTAGATTTTTTAATAGTTGTGTTTTTATGTTTTTTTTATTACGCCCCAGTTCAGGCATATCAAGAAAAGGAAAAACCATTTATTGTAATTTTAGACGCCGGACATGGAGGTCATGATTCAGGTAATAGAGGTAGTGGCTATATGGAAAAGGAAATAGCACTAAATATTGTTTTAAAAACAGGAAAAATTCTTAAGAAATCATCTGGAATAAAAATTATTTATACTCGTAAAAAAGATGTTTTTGTGGAATTAATTCAGCGTGCTAATATTGCAAACAAGGCAGATGCTGATTTGTTTATTTCTGTACATTGTGATGCATTTACATCTCCTAAGGCTTTTGGAGCTGGAACCTTTGTTTTAGGTCTCCATGCGAATGATCGTAATTTTAAGGTTGCTCAAAAGGAAAATGCAGTGATTTTTTTGGAGGATAATTATGAGCAAAATTATGATGGTTTTGATCCTAATGATCCTGAATCGGTTATTAGCTTAATTTTAATGCAAGAAACTTATTTAGATCAAAGTATTTCAGCTGCAAGTACAATTCAAGAAAGTTTCAAAAGTAATTTAAAACGTAAAGATCGAACTGTAAAACAAGCTGGTTTTGTAGTTTTAAAATACACTTATATGCCTAGTGTTTTAGTTGAAACAGGTTTTTTGACAAACCCTAGAGAGGGTGCTTATTTAAATTCTTCAAAAGGACAGACTAGTATGGCAAATGCTATTTCTAAAGCTATTATAAATTATAAAAACAAACGAGCAGCTAGTGTTCAAGATAAAGTTGTTTTTGAGTTATTAAATGAGACTAAATTATATGAAAATGAATTTAAATACAATGTTTTTTTTAAAGTTCAAATTGCTGCAGGCAAGAAAAGTATAAAACTAAAACCCTACAATTTTAGAGGTCTAAAAAGTCTTTCTTCAATAAAAACTGGTAATACACACCGTTATTTTTATCAAAAAACATCAAGTTATGTTTCCGCTAAAGATTATTTAAATGAAGTTAAATCAAAGGGTTACTCTAGTGCTTTTTTAGTTGCATTTGATGGTGAGAAAAAAATAACAATTAGCGAGGCACTAGGTCTTCTGGAATGACGATTGTCTCAAAATAATTCTTAAATTTGTAATGCATTATTAAAAAATCTATTTTGAAGTTTTCTCTTGAGGTAAAAACAGCTATTCTTATTATTAGTTGTATTGCAATTTTTGTTTTTGGATTTAGTTATTTAAAAGGGTCTTCACTTTTAGACAATAATAAACAAATACATACACTATACGATGATGTAGAAGGTTTGGTAGTAGGATCTAACGTCACTGTTAATGGTCTCAATGTTGGTAAAGTAACCAATATTGATTTTGATGAAAATTACGAACAAATAAAAGTCACTTTTAGTATTAGAAACGACTTAAACTTCTCTTCTTCTAGTAAGGCTATGCTATATGAACCAGGATTAATTGGAGGTAAGTCTATAGCTATAATTCCTAATTATGAATCATTAAATTTAATTAAAGATGGGGATATACTTCTTTCTGATGTTAAGCCAGGTTTAACTGAGCTCGTAAATCAGCAGATAGCTCCACTTCAAGACAAAATTGAAGGATTGTTAACTTCAGCTGATTCTTTATTTGCAGGAGTAAGTAATGTTATGAATTATAATTCGCAAAACAATTTAAAATTAGCTTTAGAAGGAATAACTCGAACAATAGAAAATATTAATTCTCTTTCTCAGACTTTAAGCCAAATTGTAGATAATAACCAAAAAGTGTTTAATTCTGCATTAAAAAATATTGAATCAACTTCTGAAAACCTTGCTGTATTAACTGATTCAATTTCTAAATCTCCTGTAGTTTCAACATTTAAAAATTTTGAAATTGTTTCAGTAAAATTGAATAAAATAATAAGTCGATTGGAATCGGGAGAAGGCTCTTTAGGTAAATTATTAAATAATGACGCTTTGTACTCTGAACTGCTTCATTCTTCTGAAGCTTTAGAATCTTTATTAACTGATCTAAAAAATAATCCTAAGAAATATTTGCATTTTTCTGTTTTCGGACGCAAAGAAAACTCTTCAGAAAAGGAATGATAATTATGGATTATATACAAAATTTTATTTTTTTCATTTTACTTTCCTTTAGTATTGGTCTATTTATTCGTAATACAAACAGAATCATTAGAAACATTAAATTAGGTAAAGACATAAATAGAAATGATCAAAAGAAAAAACGATGGATACACATGGCTAGTGTGGCTTTAGGTCAATCAAAAATGATAATTCGTCCGATTTCAGGATTCTTACATTTTGTAGTTTATATAGGTTTTATTTTAATAAATATAGAACTATTAGAAATTATAATTGATGGTCTTTTAGGAAGCCACAGGATATTTGCTCCTTTTTTAGGGTCCTTTTACAATATTTTAACTGCAGTATTTGAGGTACTCGCATTTTTAGTTTTAATAGCAGTTATTTTCTTTTGGTCAAGACGAAATATCATTAAAATTAAACGCTTTTGGAAACCTGAAATGAAGGGATGGCCAAAAAATGATGCAGACATTATATTATATTTTGAAGTAATTTTAATGCTTTTATTTTTATCAATGAATGCCACAGATAGTCTTTTGCAATCTATTGATTCATCTAATTATACAAAAGCAGGCTTTTTCCCTATCTCACAATTTTTAGTACCATTATTTGATGGATTTCAAATAGAATCATTGATTATTTTAGAACGAACATTTTGGTGGATGCATATCATTGGGATTTTTATTTTTTTAAACTATCTCTATTATTCTAAGCATTTACACATATTATTAGCGTTTCCCAATACTTACTTTTCTAATTTAAATTCGAAAGGAAAATTTGAAGTTGATCAAAACATCAAAAACGAGGTCCAGCTTATGCTTGATCCTAATAAAAAATCTTCTAATAACTCAATTCCTCCTGAAAAATTTGGATCAAGTGATGTTTTTGATTTGAATTGGGTACAGTTAATGAATGCATACAGTTGTACTGAATGTGGAAGATGTACAAGTGCTTGTCCTGCCAATTTAACTGGTAAAAAACTTTCTCCCCGAAAGATTATGATGGACACTCGTGACCGTCTTGAGGAAGTAGGTAAAAACATAAATATTAATGGTGATTTTAAACCTGATGGTAAACAATTATTGAATGATTACATTAGTTCCGAAGAATTATGGGCTTGTACATCATGTAATGCTTGTCTTGATTCATGTCCAATTGAAATAGATCCTTTGTCAATCATTATGGATATGAGACAATACCTAGTGATGGAAGAGTCAGCTGCTCCTTTAGAATTAAATACCATGATGGGAAATATCGAAAATAATGGTGCCCCATGGCCCTTTAGTAACCAAGATCGTTTACAATGGGTAGACGAACAATCAAATTAAATTAAAAATGCATTTAGAAGAAGCAGAAGATTATTTACATCAAAAAGTAGAATTAGGAGAATTAGTAAGTCCAGTATTGCCAGAAGGTGTTAAGAATTATTTAATTGATATTGATGGAACTATTTGTGATGACATTCCCAATGAAGAGTCTGAACGTATGGCATCAGCAAAACTATATCCGGATGCATTAGACACATTGAACAAATGGTTTGAGGAAGGTCATCTTATTTGTTTTTTTACTTCACGTTTGGAATCGCATAGAGAGGTTACTGAAAAATGGCTAAAAAATAATGGTTTTAAATACCATAGTTTATTAATGGGTAAACCAAGAGGAGGGAATTACCATTGGATTGATAATCATTTAGTAAAGGCCACAAGGTACAACGGTAAATTTACTGAGCTAATCGAAAAAGAAGTCACTATTGAAGTCTTTGATGATGGAAAAACACAATAATAGAGATATGTTACAAGTACCCACTTTAGCAAAGTTAAAATCAGAAGGAAAAAAAGTTGATCTTGTCTTTTGGGTTGGCTGTGCAGGTAGTTTTGATGATAGAGCGAAAAAGATAACGAAGGCTTTCGTTAAAATTTTAAATCAAACTAATACACCGTTTGCTGTTTTAGGAACTGAGGAGAGTTGTTCAGGAGATCCTGCTAAGCGCGCAGGAAACGAATTTCTTTTCCAAATGCAAGCTCTTCAAAACATAACAACTTTGAATTCATACGGTGTTACAAAAATAGTAACAACCTGCCCTCATTGTTTCAACACTTTAAAAAACGAATATCCTGAATTAGGAGGTAACTATAAAGTTATTCACCATACCGAATTTCTAAAAGATTTATTAGAAGAAGGCATTCTATCTGTAGAGGGGGGTAATTATAAAGGAAAACGCATTACTTACCATGATCCTTGTTATTTAGGACGGGCAAATGGCATTTATGAGGCTCCAAGAAATCTAATCAAAAAGTTAGAAGCGGAATTAGTAGAAATGAAATCTTGCAAATCAAAAGGACTTTGTTGTGGTGCTGGAGGAGCTCAAATGTTCAAAGATGCAGAAAGTGGAGATAAAGAAATAAATATTGAAAGAACAGAACAAGCCCTTGAAATAGAACCTGATATTATTGCGGCTGCCTGTCCTTTTTGTAATACCATGATGACTGATGGAATCAAAAACAAAGAAAAAGAGGAAAAAATTGAGGTTCTAGATATTGCAGAGTTGATTGCTAACGCTAATGATCTATAACAGATGATAGTTCAATTTTCAGAACTTAATGAGAATTCTCGAATATGGATTTATCCATCGAATAGACCTTTTACTCAAGATGAAGCACCTTTGTTACAAAAACTGATAGCAGATTTTTTATCTAAATGGACTGCCCATAATAAAGAATTGGAGGCAGGCTATGAAATAACCTATGATCGTTTTATTGTTATTGGATTAAATCAAGAGGCTGTTTCAGCGAGTGGATGCTCAATAGACTCCTCCGTTAGATTCATTCAACAGTTAGAGCTTCAGTTTGATTTAGAACTGTTAGATAAAATGAATGTTACCTTTAAACAAGGAAATTTTTTTGTACATAAAACATTAAAAGACTTCAGAGAAATGGCAAAAAAAAATGCTATTTCAAAAAACACTATTGTATTTAATAATTTAGTTGATACAAAGCAGGCATATAAAGACTTTTGGGAAGTTCCAGCCTCAGAAAGTTGGCATAATCGTTTTATTAAATAACTAACTAATAAAACTTTAATCACCTTTAATTTTGATTTTTTTTAGATTTATGAAAAATATTTTTAAATGGTGCCTTTTTCTCTTTCCTATTATCTTACTTGGGCAAATCAGAGATCCTCTCTTGGTTTATAAAGACAACAAATTTGATGAAAAACTATTTCAAAACGACCAGACTCAATGGGTAGACAGTATTTATAATAGTTTGAGTTTAAAAGAAAAAATAGGTCAATTATTCATGCCGATGGTATTTAGTAAAAATGATAGTGTTCATTTTAACGAAATAATGGATTTGGTAAAGAATAAAAATGTTGGTGGATTAATTTTTTCACTTGGTGGTCCTGTTAAACAAACAAATTGGTTAAATGATTTTCAGTCTAAAGCAAAAACCCCCTTGATTATTGCTATGGACGCAGAATGGGGGGTTGCTATGCGCTTGGATTCTATAATGCCCTATCCTTGGCCAATGACTCTTGGAGCGATAAAAGATACGACTCTTTTACGCTCAATAGGAAGACGAATGGGTGAACAGGAAAAGCGTTTAGGAGTTCATTACAGTTTCAGTCCGGTTCTAGATATTAATACTAATGCCAATAATCCAATCATTGGAAATCGATCTTATGGTTCTTCAAAGGAAAGAGTGACACGTCAAGCTCTTGCAATAATGAAAGGTCATCATGAAGCCGGTGTTTTAACTTCAGGAAAGCACTTTCCTGGACACGGGGACACCGCTCTTGATTCTCATAAAACACTACCAACAGTTAAGTTTACGAAAAAACATATTCTAGAAATAGAATTAGCTCCATATAGAGAATTAATTAATAGAGGTTTATCTTCTATTATGGTTGCACATCTAAATATACCCAGTATTACTGAGACTGGATTACCGACTTCTTTGTCTAAGGATGTTATTCAGGATTTATTAAAAAAAGAATTAGGGTTTAAAGGTTTAATTGTAACAGATGCTTTAAATATGAAAGGAGTTTCAGAGTATTCAAAAGTTGAAAATATTGATTTAAAAGCTTTTTTAGCAGGACATGATTTATTACTTATTTCTGCTAATATTCCTTCTGGAATATTAGCAATTAAAAAGGCTTACAACAACAAAAAAGTCAGCGAAGAGCGTTTGGCTTTTTCTGTAAAAAAAATATTACGTGCTAAATATAAAGTTGGTTTAGCAAACTATAAACCCATTAAAACTAAAAGTCTCATTACTGATTTAAACACCATCTACGATGAAGTCTTATACACTCAGGCTATTGGAAAATCATTAACATTATTAAAAAACTCAAACAACTTATTACCATTAAAAGATAAATCTAGAATTGCTCATATTTCTCTGGGAGATGATACGAGTGATGCATTCCAAAATCAATTAAAAAATTATCAAAAAGTTTCTTTATTAAAAGGAATTACTGCGGTAAATGTCTTAGATCGAACTCAAGAATATGATACTATAATTACAAGTTTTCACCGATCTAATTCAAACCCTTGGAAAGAATCTGGTTTAAATGCTGAACAAAAAATAATAATAAAAAAATTAGCCTCTTCAAAAACTCTTATTCTTGATCTTTTTGTAAAGCCGTATGCTCTGAAAGGTTTGGAGGGAATTAATGGAATTAACGCTCTTTTGATGAGTTATCAAAACAGTGTTATTTCTCAAAAAATAAGTGTAGATGCCATATTTGGAGCACATAAAATTGAAGGTAGTTTACCGGTAGATGTTTCAATATCTTTTAAAGAAGGAGATGGAATAAATATTAATGGTGGTTTTAGATTGGGTTTTGCATCAGCAAGTGAATTAGGTTTTGATGAAAAAAAATTACAAGCGATTGATAAATTAGCTTTTAATGCAATTGATTCAATGATGACTCCTGGAATGCAGATAATAGTTGCTCGAAAAGGAAAAAAAGTTTATGAAAAAAACTTCGGTCATCACACCTATAAAAAAAAACAATCTGTCAGATCAACTGATATTTATGATTTAGCTTCAATCACAAAAATAGCAGGAACTTTACCACTAGTTATGCAAGCTTTTGATAAGGGGGAACTTACCCTCGAAACTACTATTTCGGATTTATTACCCGATTGGAAAAATTCAAATAAAGCAAATTTAACTATAAAAGAGATGTTATCTCATTATTCTCGCTTATGGCCTTGGATTCCATTTTATAAGTCAACTTTAAATAGAAAAGGACATCTTAAAAAATCATTTTACAAAAAAAATTCATCGAAAAAATATGCATTACCAGTAGCTAAAGAATTGTTTTTGAAATCAAATTTTGAAGAATATATGTATCAACAGATCAAAGAAAGTAAGTTGATCGACTCACTCGAATATAAATATTCAGATCTACCATATTATATATTCAAAAAATATTTTGAAAGTAAAACCAATAATAATTTTAATCAATTAGTGAAAAATGAAGTAATCGACCCTCTAGGGTTAAATACTATTATTTATAACCCTCTTCAGAAATTTAACATTAATCAAATTGTTCCAACTGAAATTGACACCTATTTTAGAAATAGAATATTAGAGGGCTATGTTCATGACATGGGAGCAGCAATGCAAGGTGGGGTTGGTGGTCATGCAGGATTATTCGGTAACGCTAATGACGTTGCTGCCATCATGCAAATGTATTTACAAAAAGGCTATTATAACGGTGTACAATTAATATCACCTGAAACAATTTCTGTTTTTAATACTTGCTATTTTTGCAATAAAGGAAACAGAAGGGGATTAGGCTTTGATAAACCTCAGATTGATGGTTTTCATAAATCTACTTGTGGCTGTGTTTCTAATCTTAGTTTTGGTCATTCAGGTTACACTGGAACCTATGCATGGGCTGACCCTGAAAAAGAAATTATTGTTGTAATTTTATCTAATCGTTCTTATCCAAATGATGATTTTACTTTTAGTAAAAACAATATTAGAACAAGAATTCAAGAATTAGTGTATGAATCTCTCATAAATTAAGAACCATTGAATATAGCTATCGTTTGTTACCCTACCTTCGGAGGAAGTGGAGTTGTCGCTACAGAATTGGGAATTGCTCTTTCTAAAATTGGACATAATGTTGATTTCATTACATATCACCAACCTGTTCGCTTGGAAACCATAAATTTGCCGAACATCCATTTCCATGAGGTACATGTTCCTGATTATGATTTATTTAAATATCAACCTTATGAATTGGCTCTTTCAAGTAGGTTTGTTGATGTTGTAAAGGCCTGTAAAATTGATATTCTTCATGTACATTATGCTATACCTCATGCTTATGCAGCCTATATGGCAAAAAAAATGTTGATGGATCAAGGTATTAATATTCCAATTGTTACCACCCTTCATGGAACAGATATTACTCTAGTAGGAAGCCATCCTTTTTATCGACCAGCAGTCACCTTTAGTATAAATCATTCTGATCGAATTACTGCAGTTTCTGAAAGTTTAAAAAAAGACACTTTAAGGCTTTTCGAGATAACAAAAAAGATTGAAGTTATTCCCAACTTTATCGATCTAAAAAAAATTGAATCCCAAGAAAAACCATGTGATCGAATTCTTTTGGCAGAAAATGAAGAAAAAATACTAACTCATATTAGTAATTTTAGACCTCTCAAAAGAATTATGGATGTAATTTCTATATATGAAAAATTAGCTCCTCGATTAAAATGTAAATTATTAATGGTAGGAGAGGGGCCTGAGAAATCAAAAGCCGTTAACTATGTTAAAGAAAATGGTTTATCTGAACATATCCTTTTTCTTGGTTACAGTAATGAAATTGATAAAATTTTATGTTATTCTGATTTGTTTTTACTTCCTTCAGAAAAAGAAAGTTTTGGCTTATCAGCTTTAGAAGCTATGGCGCATGGTGTCCCTGTAGTATCTTCAAATGCGGGAGGTATTTCAGAGGTAAATAAACAAGGTTATTCTGGTTATTTATCTGAAGTAGGAGATGTTAAGGAGATGGCAGATAATGCTTTTAGAATACTTGTGGATGACAAGTTGCATCAGAAATTTAAAAATCAAGCTTTAAAGCAAGCTCGCTTATTTGATATAGATGATATTATCACTCAATACGAACAAGTTTATACAGATGCCCTTGCATCAATTCAATTTTAATGATTTGTTTGACTATTTTGGATTATAGATTTTTTTCGCATTTTTATATACAGTTTTCTTGTCTAAAGTCATCTTTTTAGTTTTAAAATTAGCATATAGTTCCATTTGATCATTGTAATGAGGGGAATCTTTATGGTCAGAACTTCCATAAGAAATAACAGACTCTATATCAGGAGGTCCATTACCTTTAAAGTGAACCAATTCAATATAGGATTCACCACTTACGACTTTGACTTTACCATTTTTGTAAGGTCTTGATGACATTGCAGTAATGACATCAGGAAGACCAAAAATAGGAATTTCTTTTCCTCGGACTAATTTTTGATAATCACCTAGTTTTACTTCTAGAGAATTAAAATGTTTAAGCATATATTTTTTTGTATCTCTCAAAGCTGAAACTATTGCTATTATTGGGAAAATTTTAGGTTGAGGTAACACGCGATAAATAGGACGTAGCTGATCATATAAAATAGCGAATGTTCCTGCTCCCAAAGAATTTGTATTTGCTTTTCTATCCCATTCTTGTAAACGATTTATAAGCATTTCTATATCAGGGTAATTTTCTGAATCAATTTTATCTAAATAATTGATGTTCATAAAATTAAAAGCATATGGTTTTGGATACTGATGATCATATTTAATAACTTTAAAACGATTATAATCTATTGTTTTATTTTGTTCAATCAATGTTTTTAATCGAGTAGATCGATTATTATCAAAGGTTTCAAAACCCATATTATTTTCATAATCTTCTTGTATGGGGTTGTCTTTCGATTCGCTTGAACGAAATGGTGAATGATTAGCATTATACACATAGCCCGATTTAGGTTGTATTACTTGGGGTAATTCTTCAATGTCATAAGTTTCTGTCCATAATGTTTTTCGAGTATTCCCCGGAACAACACCCTCCCAGTTATATCCCTTAGCTCGTTTAGGGATTAAGCCATTTGAAATATAAAATATAGTATCATTTTTATCTGCATATCCAATATTATAACCTGGTAATGCTTTCATTTTAAGTGCTTTGTAAAATTCAGTAAAATTATTAGCTTTATTCATACGCCACCATTGCTCTAAAGACCTTATTTCGAATAATATAGGGGTTCTAACTGCATAATATCCAGATTTATTTTTTAGTGTTGGACCATAAATACTTTGATAGAAAGTCTTTTTAATATTAATTGGTATACCCAATACACGAAATTGAAGTTTAGCTTTTTTAATTTCTAAGGTCAAATATGAATCATCCACCTTATACTTAAATTTATCTTTAGGATGCATTTGAAGTGCGAAAACGTCAGTCTTATCTGGAAGATTTACAGTATGTGCCCATGCTAAATTTTCATTAGTACCAATAAGAATGTTAGGGCTTCCTGCAAATAAAGCACCTAAGATATTTGTTCCCTCTTCACTACATAAATGTGCTTCATACCAAGAAACTGGACCATCTAAAGGTTGGTGTGTATTTATAGCTAAATAAGTGCCATTATCTTCTGTAATGGAACTGTTAAAAGCGAAGGTATTAGAGCCTTTTGGAGTTTCCTCCATTTTAAAATCATAATTGATTTGATTATTGATAATTCGCTGAACCCATTGATCACCTTTTGAGGAGATGAATAGTTGAAGTTGAGCATACCTAATCATTTCTTTAGTGCCGATTGGAAATAGTTCATCCACAAGTACCTCCTCAGGATAGGTTGCTGCATATTTATTAAGTCCTTCAGCATAAGCTCTCATAATCGCTTTATATTCTGTACTAATTGTTTTTTCAAATAGGTCCTCATATAATTTGTTTGAACCTATAAATTGTGAAAGGAAATCAGCACCAAGTCCTGAATTTTTCAAATACTTTGATAATAAATTATTACCTGCTAAATATCCAATTTGGATGGTTTTAAAATCATCTTCAGAGTGTGCCCAGGCCAATCCATATGAAACCTGAGCATCTGTTTTAGCGAATATGTGTGGAACACCATATTGATCTCTTACTATATCAATTTTTGAGGGATCTATTTGTGAAAAAAGAGTAGATGAAAATAGAATACAGAAAATAAGAATTAATCTCAGCATTTTTTTTCTAAAGATAATAGATTTTAAATTTTTGTTTGATAATTAACTGGATTAAGTCTAATGATTTATCTATATTCGAAAAATTTTAATTAAATGAGAATTCACAACCTACTATTAATAATTTTATTTTATTGTCAATCTTTATTTTCACAAGAAACTATATTTAATGGAAATAATCTTGATGGATGGAATATTCACGGAACAGAATTATGGTATGTAGAAAATGGTTTTTTAGTTTGTGAAAGTGGACCAGACATGGCCTATGGATATTTATCTACTAAAAATTATTACGATGATTTTGAATTAACTTTAGATTTCAAACAAGAAGCAAATGGAAATAGTGGTGTTTTTATTCGCTCAATCATAGATGGGATTAAAGTAAGCGGCTGGCAAGTAGAGGTCGCCCCTCCTGGAAATGATACTGGTGGTGTTTACGAATCTTATGGAAGAGGTTGGTTGATAAAACCCGAAAAAGAAAAGGATAAAGCTTTGAAAATGGGGGAGTGGAATACTATGCGTATTAGAGTTATCGGAGATGAAATATCTTCTTGGCTAAATGACACTCCGATGATCAACTTTAAAGATAAGAAAATTGGAGAAGGTGAAGGTTCCATAGCATTACAAATTCATGATGGAGGAGGAATTAAAGTCCGTTGGAGAAATATTATTGTTACCCCTCTATAGTTTTAATTTATTAATAGCTCTTGCCAAGTCAAAATCTTTTTGAGTGATACCATTTACATCATGGGTACAAATTTCTACACTTAGGTTATTGTAATCACTTATAAAAGTAGGATGATGGTTATGTTTTTCAACAATCAGACAAAAGGCATTAAAAGCATCAATTGCATCTTTGAAACTAATAAAGTTATAGTCACGATAAATTTTTCTGCCATCATATTGCCATGAATTACCTAACTCTTTAAGCTGATTCTCAATTTCATTTTTAGTGAAACAATTCATTTAATTATAATAAATACTAGTATAAATTCGATAACCAAGATAAATGCCAGTTACCGTCCAAACCCACCATCTATTTTTTATATACCATTCCATATCTATTTTTTTAATTAATACATTCTCCTTCTTCAAAGCCTAAAACACCACTATTTTGCGCTATACAATCATTTGAATAAGTTTCTCCATCACAACCACAAACAGGAGCGTAAAGCATATAGCATAAAGCTGACTCATTAATTTTAGATTTATCAATACAAATTTCATCTTCAGATGTATTTTTCTTATCACAACCAAAATTAATAATAAGTAATATAAATATTGAAACAGATTTCATTTTTTTATAAAATTAAGTGTTTGAGATCTTATTCATTGCTTTTATAAATAAATCAAGCTCTTGGAGTGATGTAAATACATTGGGTGATATTCGACATCCTTGAACATTTGCATAATCTATAGCGACAGTAAAAATTTTAAATTCTGTATATAATTTTTTTGCTAAATCAGCGGGCTTAATATTTTTAATTCCCACATTTCCAATACCACAACTTCTTTGAGCATCAAAAGGAGTGTTAATTATAATATTTGGATTTTCTTTAAGTGCATTCAACCAATATTCTTTTAAATAGCGAAGTCGTTTTTCTTTTCTTTCAATTTGTATCCAATCTAAGTAATTCATAGCTTCAATAATAGCTAAATCGGTATGAACTGGATGTGTCCCTGTATGACTTAGACGATTGATATTTTGAGGATTCTTCTCGTTATCAGCAAGTAGAGGCCATATTTTAGAAATATGTTTATCATGAATAAATAAAATACCAGCACCAAGTGGAGTTGCTAACCATTTATGAAGGCTAGATCCATAGTAGTCACAGTCTAAATCATTGATATTAAAATCAAAATGACCAATACAATGAGCTCCATCTACTAATACTTCTACATTAAGCTTGTGTGCCATATCACAGATTTTTTTTATTGGAAGTATTTGACCAGTAATATTTATCATGTGACAGACCATTATCAATTTGGTGTGCTTAGTTATTTGTGATTTATATAAGTCAACAATTTCTTCGTCGTTTTTTGGATGATTGGGCACGGATACTTTTTTCAAAACTATTTGATGACGTTTAGAAACCTGTTCTAACATATTTTGCATTGCTCCATAATCTTGAAAGGCATAAATGACTTCGTCTCCTTTTTCCCAAGGATATCCGGCAATTATTAAGTCTAACGATTCTGTCGTATTTCGAGTTATAACAAGGTTTTTTCTATTACATCCAACAAATTTAGCAAGTTTGTGAGTAATTTGTTTTTTATCTTCAAACCTATAATTTCGCATATAAAAAGATCCTTCATGGTTTACACGTTTAATGTGTTTTATGTAGAGCTCCATTGTTGTTTTAGGTATTATATTGTAATAACCACTTTCTAAATTAATGAAATCAGGATTTAAGTCATATTGACTCCTAACCAATTCCCAAAAGTCACTTTCATCACTAAAATTATTTGGAGGTAATTTTATTTCAGAAGATATTTCTGAGATAGAATTTTCTGAAAATTTTAGAAAAGGTGACATACTTATTGCCCCCATACTTTTTATGAAATCTCTTTTTTTCATAAGCTGAATTGTTTATTTAAAACAAATTTATTTTATTTAAAAAGTTAGTTATATTTATTGACATAAATGAATTAGTGATCGATCTTTCGTTTTTTCTATAAATCTCAATTTTTCAAAAAACATCTTTAAACTTCGAGTGTCATGTATAAAAGATTAGGTTTTTTTGATTTCCAAAAGGAATTTATACTGTTTATTTATTCGGTAAAGAATATACCCGTTATTCTTTACCGTGTTTTAATTTAGTAAATTCAATTACATCATAATTATGATGCGAACATTAAAAAAAATAAAATGATAAATTATGACTATATCATAATAGGCGCAGGATCAGCCGGGTCAGTATTAGCAAATAGACTTTCTGAAAACTCTCTTAATAAAGTTTTGCTTATTGAAGCAGGAGGGCCTGACAGTAAAATGGAAATTGATATTCCAGCTGGTTATGGAAACCTACACCGTTCAAAAGTTGATTGGGGTTTCTCTACTGAGCCACAAAAATATGTTAACAATAGAAGAATCTATTTACCAAGAGGAAAAACTTTAGGTGGTTCAAGTTCAACTAATGCCATGGCATATGTAAGGGGAAATAAATCTGACTTTGACCATTGGGATGATCTGGGTAATAAGGGGTGGTCCTATGATCAAGTTTTACCATATTTTATAAAGTCAGAAAACAATGAAGATATTAATAATCAATATCACGGAAAAAATGGATTGCTAAATGTCACCTTTGCTAAAGGCTTTCAAACTCCCTATGCTCAAGCTTTTTTGGATGCATGTGCTGAAATAGGGATTCCAAAAACAGATGATTATAATGGCAAAAAACAAAAAGGAGCCGGTCTTTTCCAGTTTACTATTAAAAATGGTAAACGTCATAGTACAGCAACTGCATTTTTAAAACCTGCCATGAAAAAATCTAATTTAAAGGTCCTGACATGGGCTCGTGCAAAACAAATATTAATTGAGGGTAACAGAGCGGTTGGAGTAGAGTTTCAGACTAAAAGTGGCAAAATTCAAAAAGAATATGCTAAAAAAGAAGTTATTTTATCGGCAGGTACTTTTCAATCTCCACAAATACTAATGTTATCAGGGATTGGTGATGCGCAAGAATTAAAAACTCATGGAATTCAAGTTAAAAAAGGACTTCCTGGTGTTGGAAAAAACTTACAGGATCACCTTATAGTTCTTGTTTCAAGTACTTCGAAAAAACAACAAGGATTTAACCACCTATTAAAACCATTTCATCAGTTTGTTGGTGCCCTTAATTATTTTATTAATAAAAAAGGTCCTATGACTTGCAGTATCCTCGAGGCTACTGCCTTTTTTGAAGTGAACGATTCTACCACACCAAATCTTCAGTTTCATTTTTCTCCAATCCATATTGGCAATGATTATATACCAGATGTATATAATCCAAAAACATATCCAAAGACCGATGGTTATTCAGTTGTACCTACATTACTGAAACCAAAAAGTCGAGGTTTTGTTGGATTAAAGTCTTCGAGTTTTTTAGATGACCCCATAATTCAACCGAATTTTCTTTCTCATGAAGATGATCTAAAGATCCTAGTTACTGGTACTAAAAAAGCACTTGATGTATTGAATGCGAATGCGTTTAGTCCATATAGAAAAGAAAACATAATGCCAAAAGATAAATCAGACGAAGGTATAATAGAACATATAAAAAAATCCTTGGAAACCGTATATCATCCAGTGGGTAGTTGTAAAATGGGATCAGATAAAATGTCTGTCGTGGATAATACTTTAAAAGTTCATGGTATAGATGGACTTAGGGTTGTTGATGCTTCAATTATGCCAATAATAGTTTCAGGAAACACTAATGCTGCAACTATAATGATTGCAGAAAAAGCTGCAGAGATGATATTACAACAAAAATAAAAAATGATTATTAAAAAAATAATACGCCGATTAATTATTTTTCTGATTGCATCAATATTACTGATAATTACTTTATTTGGACAAAGAGACATCCCATTAGATTTACTTAAAAAAAAATACGCAAATTCTCATTCTTCATTTATTTCTTTGGATGGTATGAGTGTTCATTACAGAGATGAGGGAAATGTAACTGATTCTATTCCACTTGTTCTTATTCATGGAACTGGTGCAAGCTTACACACGTTTGATTCTTGGACTAAAATATTAAAAAATGATCGTAGAATTATTCGTATGGATCTTCCAGGATATGGTCTTACTGGACCTTTTGCTGATCGTAATTATTCCATAAAAAACTATGTTCTTTTTTTAAAAAAATTCCTAATTGGTTTAGGGATAAAACAGTGTGTTATTGGAGGGAATTCTTTGGGGGGTCAGATTGCTTGGAACTATACTCTAGAGAATAAAGAGATGGTTAATAAATTGATTTTAGTAGACGCAGCAGGTTATCCTGTTTTGTCAAAAAGCACTCCTATTATATTTAAAATTGCTAAAATTCCAATAATAAAAAATATATTCACTTATATAACCCCTCGCTTTGTTGTTAAGTCTAGTGTAAAGAACGTTTATTTCGATAAAAATAAAGTTAATGATATAATTGTAGATAGATATTTTGAACTAGGACTTAGAGAAGGAAATAGACAGGCTTTTATAGATCGATTTTCAATTAAAAGTGACACAAAAACTTATTTAAATATTAATGAAATTGAACAACCAACACTTATATTATGGGGATCTGAGGACTATTTAATTCCATTAAAAACAGCTAAGAAATTTCAAAAAGATTTACCAAACAATACCTTAGTAATCATCAAAGATGTTGGCCACATTCCAATGGAAGAGCAGTCAATACAAAGTGCAGAAATAGTCTTATCATTTTTAAAAAATACACTTTAGTTTGTTTGTGTTTTTTAAAAATTTATTACCTTGTTTTGTATTATTTTAAAACAATTCAAAAAATTAAATTGAATACTGAAAAAGCAATTTCACTTATAATTATTTTATTATTTATTCCTTTGTTTTGTTTTGGACAAAATTTAACTCTTTCTAATTCTGGAGAAATAGGAACAAGTGGGACTAATTGGTCAGTTAATTCATCTTCTGACCCTATAGTTATTACTGTACAAGGCGGAAATGCATCTATCAATACAAGTGTAATTGAAGATTATTTAAACCTAGGTAATAATCTTACTGTCAGAACGTTAAGTGGAAGTTCGCTTGGTGATATAATTTTAAATTCTCCAATAAACAAAACATCAGATACTTCATCAATTACTTTGAAATTTAATGCT
>Ga0307998_1000525_pt1 | contig 21616 bp, 21 predicted proteins | sample Davwhametageno37_FD_203147 | JGI IMG/M metagenome (GOLD analysis project Ga0307998, IMG submission 203147) | Marine microbial communities from Davis Island wharf, Antarctic Ocean - #37 | ecosystem: Environmental > Aquatic > Marine > Unclassified | place: Antarctic Ocean: Davis Island wharf... | reverse complement strand
CTATGGCTCAAGAATTTACAACTTATAAAGATGGTCAGACGGCAATGATTATTCATGTAGTTCAAGGTGAGCGTGATCTAGTCAAAGACTGTCGGTCACTTGGAAAATTTACCCTTAAAGGTATCCCGCCAATGGTAGCAGGGGCTGCGAAAATTCGCGTTACTTTTCAAGTAGATACTGATGGCTTGATGTCCGTCACTGCTAAAGAACTTTCAACAAGTGTCGAGTCTTCAATTGAGGTAAAACCTTCCTACGGATTATCAGAAGATAAAATTAAATTAATGCTCGAAAGTTCCTATGCCTCAGCTGAAGAAGATAAAGAGTCGAGGGCATTAGCGGAAGTAAAGACTGAAGCGTCACAGTTAGTCGAGATGACGAATAATGCGCTAAATTCAGACAAAGCCTTATTAACGCCGAATGAAAAAAAAATAATCGAAGAAGACTTAGATTTACTCAACAAGTCCTTAGCAGCTAATGATCGAGCTTTGATCTATCAATTAACAGAAAAGCTTAACAGTACTAGCGAAGTCTTAGCATCTAAAAGAATGGATCAATCTATTAAAAAAGCTTTATCTGGAAAAACTATTAACTCATTGGAATTTTAAATGCCGAAAATTGTCATATTACCCCACAAAGATTTATGCCCAGAAGGAGATGTCATTGAGGCAAAATCTGGAGAATCAATTTGTAATATATTAATAAAAAATGGTATCCATATCGAACATGCATGCGATCAAGTTTGCGCATGCACGACTTGTCATGTAATTATTCGAGAGGGCTACAACTCCATAACTCCTTCAGAAGAAAACGAAGATGACATGCTGGATAAGGCTTGGGGGCTATGCAGTCAATCTAGACTTTCATGCCAGGCCTTAATTAGTGACCAAGATCTAACCGTAGAAATTCCAAAATATACTATTAATTTAGCTAAAGAAGGATAAAGGATTTCCTAGAAACTAACCCCATATCCAAGACCAATTGCACTATATTCACTATCACCTATTTTCCGCTTCAATCCTATTGATAATGATCTACTTTGGTTAAGTTTATATCCAATCCCCACCTTAAATGTCTTTGTATAATCTCGGTGCCTATCTGTATCGAATGCATCGCGAAACCTTAAACCACCCTTAATTGACCATTTATCATCAATTTTATATTTCAAACCTGGGGTAATAATCCAAAAATTAAAAGTCTTTGTATTTGTTTTTTTGTTACCAGCACCGACTCTCGTATATGCACTTAGATTATCAAATAATTTAACCTTACCAATTATTCCCGCGCCTATCCTTGTGCTAAATCCTTTAGTGTCATTTTGCTTATGCGTTGCTTTAATTTCAGCCGAAACATTACCATTAAATTTTACACCTAATTTAAAGCCTCCTTCAATTGCATCTTGCTTGCCATCTTTACCGTTTTGTTCGCCAAAAGAAATTTTTCCATAATAATCTTCCGCTACAATATTTTTCGTGGTTAACAGCAACATTATTAAGATAACTTTATTCATATTTAATTTTCCGGTACGTTTATCAAAATTAATAGCGAATTATCTAATTAAAATATGACAAATTAATGACAAAAAATAAATTATATTAAACACAATACGGCTCAACATACAAAAAACTTAAAGAATGGGAAATATAGGGTATAAATATAATTTGTTATAACTGAGCGTTCTCTAAGTCGAATTCTGCCAAGCCTGTTGCTAAATTATAAACGGCTCCAACCAAACCAACTTTCTTAGCTTTCAACTGGTTTTTTATAATACTGCTATATCGAAGTGTGCGCTCTATTTGCGTCTGAACATTATGAAAGCAAACTTTTTCAACGAAATCTTCGTTGTTAGAATTCCTGTATTTTTCAGATAAAATAGTTTTTTCAGCAACAACAGCTGGATCAATTAAACGAATAATTTCACCAATATTTCCTCCATGGTAATGATCACATGCTGCTTTAATAGCACCACAATTTGTGTGGCCCATAATAATAATAATTTTAGAACCTAAAAACTCAGTTGAGAACTCAATACTACCAATAGCTTTTCGTGAGGCAATATTGCCAGCTAATCTAACGCTAAATATATCACCTAAATTTTGATCAAAGATAAGTTCGACTGAAGTTCGTGAGTCACTGCAACCAAGAACAGAGGCAATGGGATGTTGTTTATCCTTAATTTCATCGCGAATATTAAGCATGTCATGCTGACGCTTAACATTATTTACAAAACGCTCATTTCCTTCAACTAAAATCTGCAAAACTTCTTTAGGGCTCATTGAGTTGCGATCGAGGTTTAGATGTTTATACATTGATTTACTCCGACCTCATATGTGGAAATAAAATCACATCTCGAATACTCGGGCTATCCGTAACTAACATAACTAAACGGTCAATGCCAATACCACAACCCCCTGTCGGAGGCATGCCATATTCTAATGCACGAATAAAATCAGCATCATAAAACATTGCTTCTTCATCCCCAGCATCTTTCGCTTGCGCTTGGGCTTTGAAACGGTCTGCTTGATCTTCTGCATCATTTAATTCTGAAAAGCCATTTGCAATCTCACGACCTGCAATAAACAATTCAAATCGTTCTGTAATCTCAGGGTTAGAATCCGAAGTTCTTGCCAATGGAGAAACTTCAATTGGATAATCAATGATATAAGTTGGGTCCCATAAATGCTCTTCAGCAACAGCCTCAAAAAGTGCTAACTGATATGCACCTAGACCTGCATTTTCTGCTAGGGAAACTCCTGCATTTGATAAAAAATTCTTAATGAATGCTTTATCAATAAGGTCACTATCTTTAAATCGATCAGAATACTTCATGATCGCCTGAACCAATGTTAACCTTTCGAATGGTTGACTAAAATCAATTGACCTTCCTTGGTACTGAACTAGCGTTGATCCAGTTGTTAGTTCTGCCACATTACGAATACAGTTTTCTGTAAAATTCATTAACCAATGATAATCAGTATAGGCTGCATAAAACTCCATCATAGTAAACTCAGGATTGTGTCTAACACTTAACCCTTCATTACGAAAATTTCTATTTATCTCAAATACTCGATCAAATCCACCGACAACCAACCTTTTTAGGTAAAGCTCTGGAGCAATTCTTAAAAACATATCCATATCCAAGGCATTATGATGTGTTTCAAATGGTTTTGCGGTAGCGCCGCCGGGAATTGGATGCAACATTGGTGTTTCTACTTCTAAGAATTGATGATCTATCATAAAGTTACGAATACCTGACACAATCTGACTTCGTTTTAAAAATGTATCTCTAGTATCTTCATTTACAATTAAATCGACATAGCGCTGCCGATATTTTGTCTCTTTATCTGATAGGCCGTGAAATTTTTCTGGTAATGGTCTTAAAGATTTAGTCAGTAAATTAATCTCCGTAACATGCAATGTTAGCTCATTAGTTTTTGTTTTAAATAACGTTCCTTTTGCCCAAAGTATGTCTCCTAAGTCCCAGCGCTTAAAGGCAGAATACAACTCTGGATTAGCGTCATTATTAATTAGGTCCCGAGAGACATAAAGCTGAATTCGCCCAGTTGTATCCTGAATAGTTGCAAAACTCGCTTTACCCATCACACGCTTTAACATCATTCGCCCTGCAATTGCAACCACCATAGATTTTTCATCCAAGGCTTCCTTATCAAGACCGTCATAATCTTGATGCAATGTTTTTGCAAAAGCGTCTGGAGCAAACTGATTAGGGAAAGCCACACCCTTTTCACGAAGCTCTTTTAGTTTAGCTCGTCGTTCTAAAATTATAGAATTTTCATCCTGAATTACAGGTTGGTTATTTTCACTCAAGCTATACTCCTTGCTTTAAACTCTCACTAATAAATGGGTCTAAATCTCCATCTAGCACCCCTTGTGTATTTCCAACTTCAATATTGGTTCTAAGATCTTTTATCCTAGACTGATCCAATACATAACTTCTAATCTGATGTCCCCAGCCAATATCCGTCTTTGCATCCTCTACTGCCTGTTTTTCTTCGTTACGCTTATTAAGCTCCATGGTATATAACTGCGCCTTTAGCATATTCATTGCCTCTGCTTTATTTCGATGCTGAGAGCGATCATTTTGGCATTGAACAACAGTATTAGTTGGTATATGTGTGATTCTAACAGCAGAATCAGTTTTATTGATATGTTGACCCCCGGCACCAGAAGCACGATAGGTGTCAATTCTTAATTCTGCAGGATTAACCTCAATATCAATAGATTCATCAATCTCTGGGTAAACATTTACTCCAGCAAAAGATGTATGTCGGCGGCTACCAGAATCAAAAGGAGATTTTCTTACCAATCTATGTATCCCTGTTTCAGTTCTAAAATAACCAAAGGCATAATCACCAGTAATCTTTAAGGTCGCGCCCTTTATTCCAGCTACCTCCCCTTCAGAAAATTCTAATATTTCCACCTTAAAATTTTTTCTTTCTGCATAACGCATGTACATTCGGAATAACATGTTCGCCCAATCTTGGGCTTCAGTTCCTCCGCTACCCGATTGGAAATCAATAAAACAATTATTGGGATCCATTGGGTTAGAAAACATTCTCTTGAATTCAATATCATCAACTTTTTTTTCTAGTTGGTCAGTATCTTTTTTTATGGTGATAAGAGTATCGCTATCATTTTCAGCTAAAGCCATTTCAAAAAGCTCTTCATTATCATTAAGTTGGTGGGTCAGCTGTTGAGCTTGATTTACAATTTCTTCGAGCACTTTTTTTTCTTTACCAATTTTTTGGCTTAACACTCTATCAGACCAGGTCGCTGGATCTTCTTGTTTGGTGGTTAATGCCTGAATTCTTTCTATTTTTTCATCAAGGTCAAAGATACCTCCGCAGCACGGTAAATTTTTCATTTACTGCAGTAATCGTCTGTTTTAATAGCAGGATATCTTCTTGTTCCATTATTTGTCTTTATTTAAAGTAAGAGCGGTATTATACCAAAATTAGTAATCAATAATATGTCATTAAACTGTCACAATTAAGTATTAACCTATGTATGTCTTGCAGTAATAAATCAAACTAACATCACTAAGGAGTAGCAAATAAATGAAGGGATTTAAATTAAGGGGGTTAAGTTTTGCTACAATCATTGCTGGGATATTTTCTTTTTCAGTCCCATCATATGCGGCCGTAGATATTGTTAAGATTGATGGCTCTAGCACTGTATATCCAATTACAGAAGCAGTTGCCGAAGAATTTCAAATAGAAACAGGGATTAAGGTTACTGTAGGGGTATCAGGTACTGGTGGTGGATTTAAAAAGCTTTGTCGAGGTGATACAGTAATGTCAGGTGCTTCAAGACCGATTAAAGCAAAGGAAAGACAGAAATGTGCGGATGCTGGTATTAAATTCATTGAAGTTCCTATTGCCTTCGATGCCATTACTATTGTAATTAATAAAAGGAATGACTGGGCTAAGGAACTGACCCCAGCAGAACTAAAGAAAATGTGGGAGCCTGCTTCTCAGGGTAAAATTATGAGATGGAATCAAGTGCGGGAAAGCTTTCCAGACAAACCCCTCAAGCTTTATGGACCAGGTGCTGATTCAGGCACGTTTGACTATTTTACTGAAGCCATTAATGAAGAGTCAAAGGCCATACGAGGAGACTTTACTGCATCTGAAGATGATAATGTTTTAGTTCAAGGCGTCGCTGGTGACAAAGGTGGTATTGGTTACTTTGGTTTAGCTTACTACGCTGAAAATAAAAATAAATTAAGTGTTGCAGCAATTAAAAATAGTGACGGTAAATTTGTACTGCCATCTATTGAAACTACGATGGATGGATCATATAATCCACTTTCAAGACCATTATTTGTTTATATAAATGCGGCTATGGCAGCATCCGATCCAAAAGTAAAAAAGTTTGTTGAGTATTACTTAAAGTACGCAGGTGAAATGGCTAGAGAAGTTGGATATATTCCATTTAGTGATAAGGAGTATGCAATGATTACAAATCACTATAAAACACTTAAAACAGGTACTGCATTTTTAAAGCCATCAATTGGTTTATCAGTGAAGGAAATGCTAGAACTTTCAGCGGCAGCAAACAAATAAAATACTTCTAGAAAAGGATGATTTAATTGCCCTTTTTCACTCTATCAATTTTAATTAGAGAGAAATTGAAGTAGTATTGCAAGGATTACATTACGAATGCATCGGCTATGTCTAAACCAATTATAAGTGCAAGATTATCTAAAAATTTCCAAAGAAATATTATGGAAAGATTTATTGAATTTGCTCTATTATGCTCAGCTGCATTTGCGGTCTTTATTACCTCGGCAATTGTGTATGTTCTTGTAAGTGAGGCTATTCCTTTCTTTCAGCATGTTTCTGTTTATGAATTCCTAACAGATACTGTATGGACTCCAAATTACTCAATTAAGCATTATGGAATATTGCCCTTAATCTCCGGAACATTAACGACCACTTTTATTGCGCTAATTGTAGCAGTTCCTCTAGGGACCATTACCGCTATTTATCTATCGGAATTTGCTTCGCATAAAGTAAGAGAAACGGTCAAGCCAATCCTTGAATTATTAGTTGGAGTTCCAACTGTTGTTTTTGGTTATTTTGCACTTATGCTAGTCACTCCATTACTTCAAAAAATATATCCTGATTTGACAACATTCAACATGTTAAGCCCTGGTATTGTTATGGGAATAATGATTGTTCCATATATTGCTTCCCTTGCTGAGGATTCTATGAGAGCTGTTCCGATGGCTATGAGAGAAGGAGCATATGCAATGGGGGCGACACGATTTCAAACTTCCGTTAGAGTCATCACTCCAGCAGCGATATCCGGTATTGTGGCTGCTTACATCCTTGCTATAAGTCGAGCAGTGGGTGAAACAATGATTGTAGCAATTGCAGCGGGGCAACAACCTAATTTTACATTCAACCCGGTCGAAAGTGCTGCGACCATTACCTCATATATAGTTTCTGTAGCACTTGGGGACCTCGAGCATGGAGGTATTGGCTACCAAAGTATTTTTGCTGCCGGGCTTACATTATTGGTAATGACACTGCTATTGAATATTTTGGGTCATATGACCCGTAAGAAATTTGCGGAGCGCTATTAGATTATGTCAGTAAATCAAAAAAAACCTTCCGCCTTAAAAGATCTAGACCTTATCCGAACTATGATAAGGCAGCACAAAAGAAATGATCTGGCCTTTGCAGGATTAGGGATGTTTGTAATTGCTAGTCTAACAATTACATTAATAATTCTTTTCTTAGACCTGGTACTTGATGGATACCCCAAGTTCACCTTAGATTTTTTTAGTAATTTTCCATCACGTAAAGCAGCACGAGCAGGTATTCTTTCAGCATGGGTAGGCTCTTCATTAGTTTTGATTGTTACATTCTTCGTAGCAGTTCCATTAGGCATTGCAGCTGGAGTATACCTTGAGGAATATTCGAAAAAGGGTTGGATATCAGATGTTATTGAGATCAATGTTTCCAACCTCGCAGGAGTCCCATCCATTATTTACGGCTTACTTGCATTGGGTTTATTTGTGTATAGCTTTGGGTTAGGTCAAAGTATTCTAACCGCAGGATTAACGCTAGCTCTTTTAATGTTACCTATTGTTATCGTATCAACTCGAGAGGCCATCAGGGCTATCCCAGTTCAAATTCGTGAGGCTGCCTATGCAGTCGGTGCTACTAAATGGCAGGTGGTATTAAACCATGTAGTCCAATACTCTTATGGTGGAATATTAACAGGTGTAATTATTGGGATGGCTCGTGCAATAGGAGAAACAGCTCCTTTAATCACTATTGGCGCCCTCACATTCATTGCTTTCCTACCTCCATCTCCGGTCACAATTGACCCTCCTTTTCTTAATTTAGATTGGCTGAATGCAGGATTTACTGTCCTACCAATACAAATGTTCAACTGGATATCAAGACCACAACACGCCTTTCATATTAATGCAGCTGCTACAGGAGCCGTTATAATTATTTTAACTGTACTAATGAATGGTGTAGCGATAAAACTTAGATACAATATTAGGAAGAAAATTAAATGGTAATGTTAAAAAATAAACACAATGAAATTGTTAAGGCTGAATCCAGAAATTTAAACTTTTTTTATGCAGATGGTACGCAGGCACTAAAAAATATTAATTTACCAGTTTACGAGAATAAAATTACAGCACTTATAGGTCCATCTGGATGTGGAAAATCTACCTTCCTAAGATCATTTAACCGTATGCACGATTTGTATCCTGGCAATAAATATGAGGGTGAAATTATTCTTCACCCAGATAATACAAATATTTTAGATAAGAAAGTTGATCCAATAGAAGTAAGAATGCGCATTAGTATGGTATTCCAAAAACCAAATCCATTCCCTAAATCTATTTTCGAAAATGTAGCCTACGGTTTAAGGGTTAGAGGTGAGAGCAATAAAAGAATGCTGGATGATAAAGTTGAGGAAGCTCTTAAGGGAGCATCTTTATGGAATGAAGTGAAAGATCGATTGGAAGACTTAGCATTCAATTTATCGGGTGGACAACAGCAAAGGCTGTGTATAGCAAGGGCACTAGCAACCGAGCCAGAAATTATGCTTTTTGATGAACCAACTTCAGCATTAGATCCAATTGCTACTGTTAATATTGAAGAGTTAATGTCTGAATTAAAGAAAAAACTCTCTATCCTTATAGTTACTCATAATATGCAACAGGCAGCAAGAATTTCAGATTACACGGCCTACATGTATCTTGGACAGCTAGTTGAGCATGACGATACAAATAAAATATTCACAAACCCAACTAAAAAAGAAACAGAAGACTACATCACAGGTAAGTTTGGGTAAAAATCTGTCTTAGTACTAACTAAGAGGTTTAATTTTTTCAGCTAAAAAATGCGCTGCTTTTTCTGTTAATTCCTTGCTTGGCCCTTCAGTCATTACCCTTAATAAAGATTGAGTTCCTGATTTTCTAATCAGAACTCTTCCCAACCCATGCATAATATCTTCAGCTCTTAATATAATCCCCTGAATGAATGTCGAATCAATATCAATGTTATTAACAAGAGGAATATTAATTAATATCTGAGGATACATTGGCATTTCTTTCAATACCTTACTTATTTTTTCATTTTTCATTATTAAGGCTGTAATAACTTGTAATGAAGAAATAATACCATCACCTGTTGAATGATGATTTAACAGAACTATATGGCCCGAATTTTCTCCTCCAATTTCCCATGACTTCTTACGCAGCATTTCTGATACATAACGATCACCGACATCACTTCTTTCAAATGGAATATTAAGCGACTTACACTTTTCTTCCAAAGCTAGATTAGTCATTAGGGTTCCAACAATTCCACCTTTAAGCTTATTTTGATTATGATAATAATCCATAATTAAATATAAAATCTGATCGCCATCAACTAACTCACCTTGGTCGCTTACCATAATTACCCGATCTCCATCTCCATCAAAAGCGATTCCTAAATCAGCCTTATGGCTTTTAACATTATCAATTAGAAATTCTGGGTGAGTTGATCCTGCCTGAAAATTAATATTTAATCCATCTGGATCATGGTTTATCAGAACAATATCAGCGCCTAGCATTCGAAATATTTCAGGCGCAACTTGATATGTTGCTCCATGAGCACAATCAAGTACTATTTTATAATTTTTTAAATTTAATTCTTTAGGGATAGTATTGAGGCAGAATTCAATATATTGTGCTCTCGCGTTATCTAGGCGCCTCGCTTTCCCAAGATTGCTTGGCTCTACACATTTAATTTCACTCTCAATCATTTCCTCTATTTCACTCTCAACTACATCAGAAAGTTTAGAGCCATTACTAGAGAATAATTTAATACCATTATCCTCGTAAGGATTATGTGAGGCAGTTATCATAATACCAATATCAGCCATTAAAGATTGAGTTAGAAATGCAATCGCTGGTGTTGGGATTGGTCCAGTCAAATAGACATCAACCCCAGCAGATGAAAAACCTGCTTCGAGAGAAGACTCCAGCATATAACCAGAAATCCTTGTATCTTTACCAATTACTACGGATGGCTTTTTATTTCCCTTAATATTTTTCGTCAGCACTAATCCTGCAGCATAACCAAGCTTGACAAAAAAATCTGGAGTTACTGGATAGTCCCCTGTTTTTCCACGAATACCATCTGTACCAAAAAATTTCTTCATATTTTTTATAACTTTTTTAATAAATCGATTGCAATTTTTGTAGCTTTTACATCATGAACTCGTAATACTTCTGCACCTTTCTTTGATGCAATAGCTGCCATTAATGCGCTAGCTTGAATGATAGCATCTTCATTTTCCCCTACTAATTTTTTTATTATAGATTTTCTAGACAGACCTATCATCAAAGTAATTTGATTGTGAGTAAACGCCTCAATTCCATTAAATATAGCCAAATTATCTTCATGAGTCTTACCAAATCCAAATCCAGGGTCAATCATGATTCTAGAAGCTTCAATTCCATTATTAAAACAATGTTCAATTTGATTGTCTAAAAAAAATTTTACCTCGCTTACTACATCGTCATAACTAGGATTTTCTTGCATTGTTTTAGGGTTACCTTGCATGTGCATGAGACATACATCTATTTTAGATTCTGATAAAACATTCATTGCCTCCGGCTTACTTAGAGCATAAATATCATTAATCATATTTACCCCTAAATCAATACCCATTTTCATAAGCTCAGGCTTATTTGTATCAAGTGATATATATACATCAGTCTCTTTTCTTAATGCTTTGATAACTGGTTCAATACGTGCTTTTTCAATATCTAACGATACCTTTTGAGAATTAGGGCGTGTTGATTCACCTCCAATATCAATTATTAATGCTCCGTCTTCAACCATACTAATTGCATGATTAATCGCCGCTGTTGGATTTAAATACTTACCTCCATCAGAGAATGAGTCAGGGGTGACATTTAAAATCCCCATCACTAATGGATCTTTATTTTTACTAATGAGATGTTTGAGTGTTTGCATAAATAAAGGGGTAAATTACCCCCTTAATCACTTTTTTGCTGTTGGTTGTGGGGCCGTTATTGGTGTAACAGTTCCTGAGCCACCATCTTTAGGTCTGGCTTTAGGTGTTGTACCTCTTGATGGTTTTGGAGGTCTAACTTTTTTTCCAGCCATTATGTCATTGATTTGATTACTATCGATTGTTTCAAATTCAAGCAATGCTTTAGCCATTACCTCAATTTTTTTCTTATTTTTTTCAATCAATTTTCGTGCGACTGAATATTGCTGGTCGAGAATTGATTTTATCTCATTATCTACTTTTTGCTGAGTAGCTTCTGAAATTGACTTTGAGGACATTGGCATAAATGAATCTTGAGTATCATCAGCATAGACCATGGTTCCCAATTTATCTGACATACCATATCGAGTCACCATATCTCTAGCAAGTTTTGTTGCTCGTTCAAAATCATTCCCGGCACCTGTCGACATCTGCTTCATAAAAACTTCTTCGGCAATTCTTCCTCCGAATAAAATTGCAATTTCTTCAAGCATTTTATCCTTAAAATTACTAAATCGATCAAACTCTGGCAGTTGCCATGTTAGACCTAATGCCCATCCTCGTGGCATTATCGTTACCTTATGAACGGGGTCAGCATGGGGCAATAATTTTGCAACCACCGCATGCCCTGACTCATGATAAGCAGTATTTCGCCTCTCTTCTTCACGCATAATCATAGATTTTCGCTCAGGGCCCATGTAAATCTTATCTTTGGCCTGCTCAAAATCTTCCATATCAACATTTTTTTTATTAAAGCGTGCTGCAAATAATGCTGCCTCATTTACTAGATTGGCTAAATCGGCACCTGAAAACCCAGGAGTTCCTCTGGCAATAATATCGGCCTTAACATCAACATCCATAGGAATTTTTCTCATATGAACAGTCAAGATTTCTTCCCTACCTTTTATGTCGGGAAGACTTACAGAAACTTGACGATCAAATCTTCCTGGTCTTAGTAGGGCCTTATCTAAGACATCGGCCCGATTAGTCGCTGCAATAACAATTACCCCTGAATTAGCTTCAAAACCATCTAATTCAACAAGTAATTGATTTAATGTTTGCTCTCGTTCATCATTTCCACCACCTGTTCCTGCACCACGGTGGCGACCTACTGCGTCAATTTCGTCAATAAAAATAATACATGGTGAATTCTTTTTAGCTTGTTCAAACATATCACGAACCCGAGCAGCTCCTACCCCTACAAACATCTCAACAAAGTCTGAACCGGAGATAGTATAAAAAGGAACTTGGGCTTCGCCTGCAATTGCTCGTGCTAATAATGTTTTTCCAGTTCCTGGAGGCCCGACCATTAACACCCCTCTAGGAATTTTTCCACCTAATTTATGAAATTTTGATGGCTCCCTTAAAAATTCAACAATCTCAGCAACTTCTTCTTTGGCCTCATCACACCCAGCCACATCAGCAAATGTTGTCTTATTATTAGTTTTATCCAACTGCTTTGCCTTACTTTTTCCAAATGAGAAAGGACCGCCACCTTTTGATCCGCCACCTTGCATTTGCTTCATAAAGAATATCCATACTCCGACCAATAAAATCATCGGGAACCATGAAATAAAAATACTCATAAAGAGGGACTGTTTTTCTTTAGGCTTGGCATCAACAATTACATTATTTTTTAAAAGGTCAGATACAAGCCATGGGTCTGTTGGAGCATAAGTGGTAAATTTCTTACCTTGTGCTGTTGTACCGGTCAAATTATTGTCATTGATTTCGACTTTAGAAATATTTCCAGCCTTAACCTCAGCCATAAATTCAGAATAAACTAGCTTATTTTCAAATCTTGAGGTCGCTGAAAATTGATTAAAAATGGTCATCATTATTAGGCCAAGAGAAATCCAGATTGCAATTGTTTTCAATGTATTATTATTCAATGCTTTACCTTTTTATTGTAATTAATAATTATTTTAAACTAGAATGATCGTATCACTCTATTTTCTTCATTTTTTGTCCCACAATAAAAATTTCTGAGCTTCTATCGCGAGAGGACTTGGGTTTGAAAGTAACAACCTTATGAAATACTTTTCTAGCTGCATCAATAAATTCTTCATACTGCTCCCCAACAAAAGATTTGACCAACAAGTTCCCGTTCGGTTTCATCCAATTTTTCGAAAAATCTAAAGCTAACTCATTTAAGTGAATAATTCCCGCCTGATCTTTTGTTTTTATACCACTAATATTGGGGGCCATATCTGAAATAACAAGGTCTAGCTTTAAATCTCCTAACTTATTTTCTAAGGTATTAAGAGCATGTTCTCCTCGAAAGTCACCCTGAATAAAATTAACATTCTTAATAGGCTGCATTTCTAGAATATCTAATGCGAATATTTTTCCCTTATCACCTATAATATTAACAGCAGCCTGAGACCAACTTCCGGGCGAAGATCCAAGATCAACGACAACCATATTTTTAGCTAGTAATTTAAACTTTTCATTTGCCTCAATTAGCTTATAAGCGGCTCGAGAACGGAATCCATCTGAGTGAGCCTGTTTAACGTAACTATCTTTCACATGTTCATTCATCCAGCTTTTACTGGTTCTAGATCTTTTCATCTGCTATTATTCATCCAATTTATTTTTACATTAAAGAATTATGCTAAATTCCAAACAAATCTCACATCTTAAAGCTCTGTCTCATGCAATAAAACCTGTTGTCCAAATTGGTAATAAAGGACTGTCCGACTCAGTAATCAATGAAATTAAATTAAACCTTAAAGCTCATGAGCTTATTAAAATTCAAGTTCAAGAGAATGACAGGGCTAATCGAGCACTTATTTCAACTTCTATTTGCGAAAAAGTTGAAGCTGAATCAATCAATCATATAGGTAAGCAAATAGTCATCTTCAAAGCAAATGATAAAACAAAAATAGTTTTACCTTAATTTAACAACCTTACCCTTAATACTAGAATGATACCAAGGAAACATTCAAGCAAATAAGCTATGCTAGCAATTCCATGCCATGTTCGATAACGCTCAGTGAATACACTCTCTATAACATCTTTTGAAAGTGCCTCTATTTTTAATGCTTCAAGAAATGGATTGATACCGAAATAATTAACCATAATTACAATTAGCATCATAAAGATAATCCAAAAATAAGATTTCTTTAGCAATCTAAAACCGCTCTTTTTAAACCCGATAAATATGAGGAATAAACCCGTGAATATTCCAAAATAATTAATATAAAAAAACATATCTTCAGCAATAGCACCAGCAATATAAGCACTAGGTATTTTATGAAAAAGTACAGACGTCACCATTAACATAGACCACAAACTTCCTACCCATAATGTGGTTAAAACGATAGAGAATTTATTTAGAATATTTTCCATATTTTTATATTTTAAATGTACTGTACTTTTAATATCTCAAATGACTTTATACCACCAGGTGTCTCGAATTCAATTACATCACCTTCCTCTTTACTAATCAATGCTTTTGCTAATGGAGAATTAATAGAAATTTTATTTTTCTTTATATCTGACTCATCATCGCCAACAATCTGATAGATTGACTTTATCTCACTGTCTAAATCCTCAATAGTCACAGTGGATGCAAAAACACATTTCCCTTCACCATTAAGGGACGCAGGATCAATCACAATTGCCTGAGATAATTTTGCTTCAATTTCTGCTAGTCTACCCTCAATAAAAGCTTGCTTTTCCTTGGCTGCATCATATTCTGCATTTTCCGAAAGGTCACCATGTGATCTTGCTTCAGCAATAGCCTGAATAACACTTGGGCGATCTTTGCTCTTTAATTGCAATAATTCTTTTTTCAGTAACTCGTGCCCATTGCGCGTTATTGGGATTTGATTCATTTAACTTCCTTTATTAAAAATATATTCTCAGCTTTGAGGTATTGATTAGTTATTGAGATGATTTTATTTTAAGAAGATATCTTATGCAAGCTTTGAAGTGAAGATACATCTAGCTCCTCTCCGTAGTTCATACCAACACATGCAGCACGTGCTCCTGCTATAGTTGTATAATAGGTTACCTTATTCTGTAGAGCATTTCTTCTAATTTCATAGGAGTCAGCAATCGCTCTTTTATCTTCTGTAATATTTACAATAAAATCAATTTCATCATTTTTAATCATATCAACAACATGTGGTCGCCCCTCTGCTACCTTATTCACTGCTTCAACTTTTAAACCATAATTTTTAATGGCTTTTGCTGTTCCTTTTGTCGCAACCAAATGAAAACCAAGATTTTTTAATGATGCAGCGATATCAAGCACTTTAAGATGGTCTTCTTTTCGTACACTAAGAAAGGCTTTTCCTTCTTTTGGTAAAGTTACAGAAGATCCCAGTTGTGACTTAATAAATGCTTCAGCAAAGGTTTTACCAACTCCCATTACCTCCCCAGTAGACTTCATCTCCGGGCCTAAAATAGGGTCAACACCAGGAAATTTTATAAAAGGAAAGACCGCCTCTTTTACTGAAAAGAAAGGAGGAATAATTTGATGAGTCATCTCTTGCTGTAATAATGTTTTTCCTGCCATACAATTGGCTGCTATCTTAGCAAGAGGCCTCCCTATTGCTTTTGATACAAAAGGAACAGTTCTAGAAGCTCTTGGATTAACCTCAAGAACAAAAATATTCTCTCCTTGAACGGCAAATTGAACATTCATTAAGCCAATCACGTTTAATGCTTTAGCCATCTTTTTAGTTTGAACAACAATTTCTTGTTGAATTTCTTTTGAGAGGCTATAGGGGGGCAACGAACATGCAGAGTCACCAGAATGTACTCCAGCTTGCTCAATATGCTCCATAATTCCACCGATAACGATATCGACCCCATCAGATATTGCATCCACATCAATTTCTAATGCATCATTCAAGAACCTATCTAGGAGAACCGGGGAATCATTCGAAACTTTAACAGCTTCCCTCATATATCTTTCAAGGTCAGATTGTTCATGAACTATCTCCATGGCTCGCCCCCCTAAAACATAGCTAGGCCTTACAACTAGAGGGTAGCCTATCTCCTCAGCGAGCTTTATTGCCTCTTCTGGGGCTCTAGCAGTCCTGTTAGGTGGCTGGCGTAAATTAAGATCTACTAAAATTTTTTGGAAACGCTCTCTATCTTCTGCAGCATCAATATCATCCGGTAGGGTTCCAATAATTGGCACCCCTTGTTCCGCAAGTCCTTTTGCTAGTTTCAATGGAGTTTGACCCCCGTATTGAACAATTACTCCCCAAGGGCTCTCCTTGTGAACTATCTCTAAAACATCTTCTAGGGTAACTGGGTCAAAGTAAAGTCGATTTGATATATCATAATCAGTTGAAACTGTTTCAGGATTACAGTTAATCATTATAGTTTCAAATCCACTTTCTCTAAGTGCAAGAGATGCATGGACGCAACAATAATCAAATTCTATACCTTGTCCAATACGATTAGGCCCGCCACCGATAATAATAACCTTCTTATTATCTGAAGGCTCAGACTCACAAGTTTCTTCGTATGTTGAATACAGATAGGCTGTTTTTGTCTCAAATTCTGCTGCGCAAGTATCAACCCTCTTATAAACAGGATGTAAATTTATTGAATGCCTGTAATTACGGACTTCTTCCTCCATACAACCCATTAGGAAAGCGATACGGCTATCTGAGAAACCTTTTCTCTTAATATTAAAAATTTGCTCTTCATTTAATAATGAAATTGAAATTTTTCTTATCTCTTCCTCAGTTGTAATTAAATCACTAATTTGATGTAAAAACCACGGATCAATTTTTGAGTGTTGGAATACATCATCGATGGATAATCCAGCTCTAAAAGCATCTCCAACAAACCAAATACGATTAGGCCCAGGCTCTCTTAACTCTTTTATAATTTCGTCAATATTGCTTGAGTATTCTACCAAACCGTCGGCATCAGTTTCTAATCCCCGTAAGGCTTTTTGAAATGACTCCTGAAAGGTTCTTCCAATAGACATAACCTCACCCACAGATTTCATCTGCGTCGTTAAACGAGAGTCAGCTTGTGGAAATTTTTCAAACGCAAACCGAGGAATTTTAGTAACAACATAATCTATAGTAGGCTCAAAAGATGCGGGTGTTTGGCCGCCAGTAATATCATTTTTTAACTCATCTAATGTGAAGCCTACAGCTAATTTTGCAGCAATTTTTGCAATGGGGAAGCCAGTTGCCTTTGAAGCGAGTGCGGATGATCTTGAAACTCTTGGATTCATTTCAATAACTACCATGCGTCCATCTTCTGGATTGATCGCAAACTGAACATTTGACCCGCCGGTATCAACACCAATCTCTCTTAAAACATCAATCGATGCTGTTCGCATAATTTGATATTCTTTGTCGGTTAATGTTTGTGCTGGAGCAACGGTTATAGAATCTCCGGTATGAACCCCCATTGGATCCAAATTTTCAATCGAGCAAATAATAATACAATTATCTTTAGAGTCTCTTACAACCTCCATTTCATACTCTTTCCAACCCAGCAAGGATTCTTCTATCAATAATTCATTTGTAGGTGAGGCATCTAATCCACGCTCACATATCTCTACAAACTCCTCTTTATTATAAGCAATGCCGCCCCCACTCCCACCCATAGTAAAAGAAGGTCTAATAATCGAAGGGTATCCAATTCCAGCCTGAACCTGGATTGCTTCCTCCATACTGTGAGCAATTACTGATCGTGCAGAGGCTAAACCAATGCGGCTCATCGCTTCCTTAAATTTTTGTCGGTCCTCTGCTTTATCGATAGATTCCTTTGATGCCCCAATTAATTCAACGTTAAATTTCTTTAACACACCATGTTTATCCAAATCCAATGTACAGTTCAGAGCTGTTTGGCCTCCCATTGTAGGTAAGATTGCATCGGGCCTCTCTTTTTCTATAATCCTACTCACAACTTGCCATTGAATAGGCTCAATATAGGTTGCGTCTGCCAATTCCGGGTCAGTCATTATAGTTGCAGGATTAGAGTTTACTAAAATAACGCGATAACCTTCCTCTTTCAATGCTTTACATGCCTGCGCACCTGAGTAGTCAAACTCACAAGCCTGTCCAATAATAATTGGTCCTGCCCCAATGATTAATATTGATTTTATATCCTTACGCTTTGTCATTTTTTTTCTTCGCTTTAATCATCAAGTTAATAAACTCATCAAAGAGATAGCTGGTCTCGGTAGGGCCAGGGCTTGCTTCTGGATGGCCCTGGAAACTGAAAGCAGGACAATCTGTTCTTGAAATTCCCTGTAGCGAACCATCAAAAAGTGATCGGTGTGTGGCTTTAAGATTAGCCGGCAATGATTGTTCATCTACCGAAAAACCATGATTCTGGCTGGTAATAAAGACTTTTCCAGTTTTTAAATCTTGTACTGGATGATTGGCTCCATGATGACCAAATTTCATCTTGAGAGTTCTAGCATTGCTTGCTAAACCAAGAAGTTGATGCCCAAGACAAATACCAAAAATAGGAATATTTTTATCAATCAAAGTCTGGATATTTTTAACTGCATAATCACAAGGCTCTGGATCTCCAGGTCCATTTGACAAAAAAACACCGTCTGGATTAAGTGCAAGTACATCATCTGCAGGCATATTGGCTGGTACAACATTTACACGACACCCTCTAGAAACTAACATTCTTAATATATTTTTTTTGACTCCATAATCATAAGCAACAACATTATATGAAGCTTTTTTGGGACTCTCAAAGCCAGAACCTAGAGCCCATTCGCCTTCATCAAAAAAATATGCTTTATTAGTTGAAACAACTTTTGCGAGATCCATTCCTGATAAGCCTGGAAATTTATTCGCGGAACGAGCTACATCCTCCTCATCAAAACTGCCGGAAGCTATACATCCAGGTTGCGCTCCATTTATTCTTATATGTCTAGTGAGTTGCCTAGTATCTATTCCTGCAATTGCGACTATTTTTTCAGAGACTAAAAAATCTGAGAGTGAGCGAGTACTTCTAAAATTTGATTCAATTATAGGTAGATCACGGATAATTAACCCTTTCGCAAAAATCTTATACGACTCCCCATCTTCATCGTTAATACCAGTATTACCAATATGGGGGTAAGTTAATGTAACAAGTTGCTCTGTATATGAAGGGTCGGTTAGGATTTCTTGGTATCCTGTCATGGCTGTATTAAAAACAACCTCCCCAGAAGCTTTACCCTCTGCTCCAATTGAATAACCACGAAACTTTGTTCCGTCTGCAAGCACTAAGATGGCCGGCATTTTACTCGACAAGAAACACTCCCAAGGTAATTTTGACTAGATAAAACAAACGGGTGGATTTAGGTCCACACACTTAAAAGATTATAAAGTAATCAGGGATTTACTTCAATTTAAATAACAGTATTTAATCAATATTTTTTAAATTTAATACATCTAAAATATCAAATAACCCCGAATTTTTGTCTGCAATAAATTTTGCAGCGCGAATTGCTCCTTTAGAAAAAGTTTTACGACTGCTAGCCTTATGAGTAAGCTCGATTCTTTCTCCGTCTCCAGCAAATAGAACAGTATGATCTCCCACAATATCTCCACCACGAATCGTTGAAAAACCAATTTCTGTGGCTTTCCTAGGAGTCATATTTCCTTCGCGATGGAAGATGCTGTTTTCTTTTAGGGATAGGCCAGCAGATTTTGCTACAGCCTCCCCAAGTCGCAACGCAGTTCCTGAAGGAGAATCTACTTTATGTCGATGATGAGCCTCAATAATCTCAATATCAAATTCATTATGTAGGACTTTTGTTGCCGCTTCTACAAGAGAAATTAATAGGTTTACGCCTACGCTCATATTAGGAGCAAAACATATCGCTATTTTTTCTGCAGCAGCATGAATTTTCTTTTTTTCATGCTCATTAAAACCAGTCGTCCCTAAAACATAATTAATGTTGTGTGTATGGCAAAAATCTAAATATACAAGACTGGCCTCAGGTCTTGTGAAGTCAATTAATATGTCACTTTCGGTATGGCTCTCTGTTAATTCTTTTGCGATTAAAACGTCCGTTTTAAGGCCTAACAAAGAACCAGCATCACTTCCAATAAAAGAACTTGAAGCTATATCCACTGCAGCAGATAGATGTAAGCCCTTGTCATTAAAAATTTCTTGGATTAAGGTTTGCCCCATTTTTCCAGTAGCGCCAACAACAATTATCCTAATAGGCTTTATCATATTAAAATCCAATTTTCTCTAGTAGCAATTTAAAATACTCTGACTCTTTCGTATCTGTTTTCGAATTTATTATAACGTCTTTGTCTTCTGTTGGTATTTTCTTATCATTCAAATTATCGCCTGATAAATCTTCCGCTTCATTATTCTTTATATCAGCCCTTACTGCCTCATTAATTGATTCTGTAACATCAATTTTTTGTATAAGATCAGCATTATTCGATAGGCTATTATTATTTAATTCTTCGCCTGCTTTAGTATTAGATTTTTTTTCATAAGTAATATTCGCATCATTCTCCCAAAATTTGAATTTTTTTATCCACGATGATTCATCAACATCACTTTTATTTTTATTTTTATTTTTACTTTTATCTTCACTTAGAGCTAAGTCATCAAATTTTTCTATAACAACCAAATTTTTATCATTTTCCTGAGAAATAACTTCACCAGTAATATTTTTTAATAAATCTTCTTCAAAATTAAGGATAACATGACGTTTTTCTAGCAATTTCCCATCTTCTCTCTTCACATAAAGATAATCCCAACGTTGCTTATGAAAGCTATCCTGAATTAATGGAGTCCCTAAAACAAATCTGACCTGGGACTTAGTCATCCCTGGTTTTAATTCAAGAAGCATCTCAGAATCTATCTCATTACCTTGTTTAATATCCATTTTATATACCTTAGGAAGAAGATCAGGTACTGAACTCTGAAAGCCACAAGACATTAAAAAAATTGATAAAATTATTGCTAATCTCATAGATATGACTTTATTTTGAAAGGTTGATAATATAACATGTGGTTATTGTCTTTATTTAAAATTGGAGAAATGGACTATGGAAGATCATATTAATCTGAAAAATACGGGATTAAAAGTAACGCTCCCTCGATTAAAAGTCCTCAGTATATTTGAAAATTCAGTGGACAAGCATTTATCAGCAGAAGATATATACAAAATAATCCTAAGCTCTGGGGAAGAAGTTGGTCTTGCGACGATTTATCGAGTACTAACCCAATTCGAACAAGCAGGCCTACTAATTAGGCATCATTTCGAAAGTGGTAAAGCTGTTTTTGAACTTAATCAAAAAACCCATCATGATCATATTGTGTGTCTGCAATGTGGGTTTATCAAAGAATTTGTCGATGATGAAATTGAAAGACTACAAAATAAAGTTGCCGAAAAAAATGGTTTTAAAATTATAGAGCATTCATTGTATATATATGCAGATTGTACAAATAAACCCTGTAATTGCCGATCAGGTGGCTTGGAAAATATTACTAAGTGCCATGGGTCAGCTTAGTAATTCTTTAGCGTGCTCCATTGTTGTGGCTGTAATCTCAACCCCCCCCAGCATACGGGCAATTTCGTCAATACGGGTCTGTT
>Ga0307998_1000524_pt1 | contig 21669 bp, 18 predicted proteins | sample Davwhametageno37_FD_203147 | JGI IMG/M metagenome (GOLD analysis project Ga0307998, IMG submission 203147) | Marine microbial communities from Davis Island wharf, Antarctic Ocean - #37 | ecosystem: Environmental > Aquatic > Marine > Unclassified | place: Antarctic Ocean: Davis Island wharf... | reverse complement strand
CAATGAAAGCTGCTATAGACTCTCCCATATCTCAAAAAATAATTCATGAAGGAGCATCTAGATTCTCAATAGACTCTATTGTCAAAAAGTATCTTGAATTTATAACAATCGTTATAGCAAGTGACGGTAATTTAGATGACTCTATATAAAAAAATATTTCATTTCAATATTAATAGACATGATGGTGCTGCTCAATATGACTTTCAGATAGTCAATGCTCTAAGTGGACAATCAAATGATTTTTCTTATATTCTTAAAGATATTAAAGATTACAAAAAATTACCACGATTCTTGGCTTTTATTTTGTTTTGGGTGCGAGCTCAATATACGTTATTTTTTGGGCGTATTGATATTGCTATCGTATCACCCTGGATGATGCTCATGTACCCCAAACATGTTTCTATAATTTCTATATCACACCATTATGATCCATCTATTTTTAAAGGGATTAGATTAATGCATATAAAATTATCACATTGGCTTTTTGTTGCTCAGAGATCTAGAATTGATGTGGTGGTTTCTTGTTCAAAATACTGGAGTAACTTCTACAAAACAAAAGGTTTTAAAAATACTAAAACGATACATAATGGTTTTGATATTAAATCTATGGATCGTTCTTTAGTTACGCAGGATATTATATTAAAGCGGTTCAATTTAATTAGTAAAAAATACTTACATTTAGGTAGTTATCGACATGGAAAAGGCCAAAGGATAGCCATCAAATGCTTCAAAGATATTAAGTTACCGATGGTTGCAACAAGTTCTTTCAAAGCAATATTACCAAATGATTTACAAGGCATTCACTTTATAAATGCAAGTTTTATTGAATACAATGTTTTGCTGAAAAATGCTAAGGCAGTAATATGCATGTCAGAGTTTAAGGAGGGTTGGTGTCGTGTACTGCATGAAGCTGCTATTCATGGTACTCCAATTCTAGGATCAGGTCTAGGAGGGATGAGAGAATTGCTTGAGATAGGTGGTTTTACGTGCTCTACAGTTGATACGTTAAGTGGTGATTTAGATATTCGTATCAAAGAGGGATCTTTGTTAAAAAATAAAGTGGATTCATACAGAGCTTTCACTTTAGAAAAATACCATGAATCGTGGCGTCGTTGTGTGAGAGAGTTGTTGGATGAATAAGGATAAAATTTATAAATTTCCAACTTTCATTTTAATAGGGATTATTGATTCCAGCGTTACCAACTCTTTATTTTTTAAGTCTAATGTCATTGAATCCATAACTACCTGGAATTTTAGAGCCTTCAGAATTATAAAAAAAAATCTTCGTTATAACTTAAGGCTATGTTCGAAAGATACTTCTGTTAGGATCCTATTTTCTATAATTAACAAATATTTATAATAATAATGAATTTTCTTGTATCAAAAAAGTTAAAAGTTAAAAAATATATCACTTTTTCTAGTGTTATTATATTATTGGTCGCAACTTTATATGCTCTGATAGTTGGTTGGGGTTGGTATGGATTTGGGAGTGATTATTATTTTGCATACATTCAAGGGATGGAATGGAACAATGCTAATGCAAAACCTTTTGATTATCTAGGCTTCAAAGTTGCGACTCTTGTTATCAATGAATTTTATATTGGAGTTTATATTGTAACTTTTATTATGACGCTATCTACAGGTTTTTTAATAAGAGAATGTATAAAATTTAAGCAGTCCTACTCTTTAATTTTTTTTTTATTAATCTTTCTTATTGCTATTCACACATGGCCTATAATTATGTCTACAAGCAATGCAATGAGACAAGGTTTGACCATGTCTTTCATGTTTTTGACTTTAATTTCTAGTTTTCGTAAAAATTACTACTGGATGATATTTTTTTCTCCTTTTGCTATTTTTATGCATAAATCTGGCCTATTTCTGATTGTATGCATCTTCGTTGCTACTTTTTCAAGTGAATTGCTTAAAACCTATTCTCACAAGAGAAAAGCTATAATTAACTTTTTATTTGGAACATTTTTACTTATTTCAATCTATTATTTTTTTGATATTTTTATTATAAAAGAAGGTTTTGTGGTTACTCGAATAATTGGAGGAGACTTTAGGTGGCCTTTTGTTTTTATTGGTTTTGTTTATGTGGTCTTATCTTTTTTTTATAAAAGTCTGTTGGATAACTCATTTAGTTTAAGCTTATATTTTATGAGTTTTGCTATACTTCCAATCTTAATGCATGGACTAAATTGGCAGTATGAAAGGTTTGGAATGGTTATACTTATTCCATATATTTTGTCTTTTGGATTTATACTTAATAAACGCTCTTATAAAATGTATCTAATTTTATCTTTTTTTCTATTATATTTATTAACCATCTATACAGGGATGTATAGTATTGGCCTTAAGCATTATAAAGAAGTAGAAAGTATGAATAAATTTAACTTTTGATTAATTTAGATAATAAAAGTATGTTTAATTGAATTATGCTATACTTGACTTTCTTTAACCACCACTTGCACAAAAAAATTTCAAGCACTTGGATGCTGTATTAATGAAAATAATATATTTGCATCAATATTTTAATACTCCAGAATCCTCTGGTGGTACAAGATCTTATGAATTTGCTAAAAACCTTGTTAAAATGGGTCATGAAGTAACAATGGTAACATCTTATCTCCAACCTCATAAAAATAACAAATGGTTTCAAACCGAAGAATCAGGAATTAAAATACACTGGTTACCTTTGAAATATTCTAATTATTCAAGTTTTTTTGAAAGAATAAAGGCTTTTATATTTTTTTCATGGAAATCTTTTTTAAAAATAAGAAATATTGAAGGAGACATAATTTTTGCAAGTAGTACTCCACTTACAGTAGCAATACCTGGTGTTTTTATTTCAAGAAAAAAAAAAATACCTATGGTTTTTGAGGTTAGAGATTTATGGCCAGAAGTACCAATTGCTATGAAAATTTTAAAAAATCCACTTTTAATTTATTTAGCTGAATCATTAGAATTATGGGCTTATAAGAATTCTAGTTCAATTGTAGCTCTCTCTCCAGAAATGAAAAAAGGAATACTTTTAAAAAAAATAGATGAAAAAAAAATTGCTGTAATACCAAATAGTTCAGATTTAAAAAAATTTGAGTTTGATAAAAAATTAGCATTTAATTTTCGTCATAACCGACCCTGGTTAAAAAACAGGCCATTATTAGTTTATGCAGGGACTTTTGGAAAAGTAAATGACCTTTCTTATGCTATTCGATTGGCAATAGAATTAAAAAAACAAAAATCGGAAACTAGAATTTTATTAATTGGAGATGGTTTTGAAGGAGATAGACTGATTAAAGAAGCAAAAAAATATGATGTTTATGAAAAAAATCTATTTTTTGAAAAACCAATGCCAAAAAAAGATATGCCCGCATGTTTGTCAGCTGCTACTATAACTGCTAATTTTGTAATAAATGTTAGAGAAAATTGGGCAAATTCAGCAAATAAATTCTTTGATGGTTTGGCAGCTGGAAAACCAATTTTTCTGAATCATGGTGGATGGATGCAAGATCTAGTTTCAAAAAATGGATGTGGTTTATGCATGCACGGAAAAGATATGGAAGAAGTAGCAAAAGAATTAGATTTAGCAATTACTAATAACACTTGGTTAAAATCAGCAGGCAAGGTATCAAAAAGTTTAGCCGAAAAATTTTTTGATCGCAATATTCATTCAGATCAATTAGAAACAGTATTAACATTAGCAATTAATAATAAATTAGATTTAGTAAATGAAGTTACAAGGAACTTTTATAAATAGATTATAAATCATATGTATAATCAGAAAAAAATTACAATTGTTGGTTTGGGCTATGTTGGACTACCATTGGCAGTAGCATTCTCAAAAAAATTTAAGGTTATTGGTTTTGATATTGATCAATCGCGTATTCAAGAATTAGAAGAAGGTCATGACCGTACATTAGAGATTAAAGATAATTTACTTTCATCGGCTTCAAATAATTTAAGTTTTTCATCTAATATTAAAGATACAAAAGATTGTAATATTTATATTATTACCGTACCAACTCCAATTGACAAAACTAACAGACCTAATCTTACACCTTTAATTAATGCTTCTAAAGCTGTTGGAGATGTATTAAGTAAAAATGATATCGTGATCTACGAGTCGACAGTATATCCTGGTGTGACAGAAGATGTATGTGTGCCAGAGCTTGAGAAATCATCAGGTATGAAGTTTAATAAAGACTTTTTCTGTGGCTATAGTCCAGAGAGAATAAATCCAGGTGATAAAGTCAACACATTAGAAAAACTAAAAAAAATTACCAGTGGATCAACAGTGGAGATTGCCAAGGAAGTTGATAAACTTTATAACACGATAATTACTGCAGGCACTTTTCAAGCTTCAAGTATTAAAGTTGCTGAGGCGGCTAAAGTTATTGAAAATACTCAAAGAGATTTAAATATTGCTTTAGTTAACGAACTATCTGTTATTTTTGGAAGATTAGATTTGGACACGTTAGAAGTTTTAAATGCAGCGGGCAGTAAATGGAATTTTATTCCTTTTAGACCTGGGTTAGTTGGAGGACATTGTATTGGTGTGGATCCTTATTACTTAACGCATGCTGCAGAGCAAGTTAAATACAGTCCTTCATTAATTTTAGCTGGTCGTAGAATTAACGATAATATGGCAAGATATATGGTTAAAAAAATTATTCAAAAAATGATAATAAATGGTATTGATATTAAAAAAAGCACAGTGGGTGTTATGGGTATAACTTTTAAGGAAAATTGCCCAGATATTCGTAACACAAAAGTTGCTGATGTTGTTTATGAGCTTAAAAACTGGGGTGTTAATGTGGTTATTGTTGACCCTTGGGCCAATCAAACAGATCTTCAAAAAGTTTATGATATGAAATTAGGTGAAATTAATTCCAAAAACCAAGTTGATAGTTTAATTGTTGCAGTTGGTCATAATGAATTTCGGTCTAAGTCGCCAGCAGATCTTAAAAGCTTATGTAAAGGACCCAATCCAGTATTAGCAGATGTGAAATCTATTTATAAAAAAGAGGACCTATTAGCTCATGGATTTAGTGTTTTTCGTCTTTAAAAATTATTTGAATTAAAATATTTCAAAACTTTAAAAATTATCTTTCTTAATTAACTCAAAAAACCTTTATTTATTTAGTGTATATTTTCTGATCTTAACAGTACATATTAAGATTTCTCAAAAGAGGCATTGTGCTTCAATATAGGCACGTTAACTTATTTACCTCTATATAATTCCTATGATTAATTCTTTTTTTCTATAAATATGATATAGATAATTTAAATAGTTTTTGTCAAATTTTAAACCTGAAATAGCAGAAGAAAGAAATAAATAAAAATTAATTAAATCTTGTGAAAAAAAATATAGCAGTTGTGGGTTGTGGTCAGTGGGGGAAAAATTTACTTAGAAATTTTTCTGAATTAGGTGCATTATTTTCAATTTGTGACTCCAAAACTGAAGTTGCGAATAAATATGCCGCTCAATATAATGTCAAAAACTCTTCATTTATTGAAATTTTAAATGATCCAAATATTAGAGGTGTGGCACTTACTGTACCAGCAAACCTTCATGCTTCAATGGCAATAGAGGTAATGACTGCTGGAAAACATGTATTTGTTGAAAAACCACTGGCCATGAATGAAGCAGAAGCAGAATTAATGATTGCAACTGCTAAAAAAAATGATGTCCAGCTTATGGTAGGACACCTTCTTCAATACCATCCAATTTTTAAGACTATTAAAAAGTTATATAGTGCTGGTGAAATTGGTGAATTGAATTATATTTATTCTAATCGTTTGAGTTTTGGTAAAGTACGAACAAAGGAAGATATAATTTGGAGTTTTGCCCCTCATGATATCTCTATGATTTTATCTTTAGTGGGCCAAAATCCAGAATTTGTCATTGCTAAGTCAACATCTACTCTTCAAAAAAATCTTGCAGATACTGCAACAATTCACATGGAGTTTAAAGCAGGTTTCAAATCTCATATTTTAGTTTCTTGGTTAAATCCATTTAAGGAAGTTAAATTAGTTGTATCTGGCAAGTCTGCAATGCTTGTATTTGATGATACTAAACCTTGGAATAAAAAACTGGCCTTATATCCCTATGAAGCAAAATATTCTAATGAGTTAATAAACTTAAAAAAATCTGATGTTAAGTATTTAGAGGTTCCTGAAGAAGAGCCTTTAAAAAATGAGTGCCAACATTTTCTGGATGTAGTAGAAAAAGATATACAACCACTAACAGATGGAGCCGAAGGTTTAAGAGTGCTTAAAATATTATCTGCTGCTTCAAAATCCATAACAAACAATGAAACGGTAAAAATATAAAGATTATGAATAACAAGAACGATTTTAAAGATATATATATTCATGAGTCATCTTTTATAGATGACAATGTAGAAATTGGACAAGGTACAAAAATATGGCATTTTAGTCATATCTTAAAAGATAGTAAAATTGGTAATGACTGTAATTTTGGACAAAATGTTGTTGTAGGTCCAAATGTTATAATTGGTAATAACGTTAAGATACAAAATAATGTTAGTGTTTATGAGGGCGTAACTCTAGAAGATGGAGTCTTTTGTGGTCCTTCATGTGTTTTTACAAATGTTAATAATCCAAGGTCAGAAATTGTTCGAAAAAAGGAATTGCGTAAAACCTTTGTAAAACGAGGAGTAACACTGGGTGCAAATTGTACGATTATTTGTGGCGTTTCCATTGGAGCATTTGCTTTTATAGGTGCTGGTGCAGTGATTAGTAAAGACGTTCCATCTTATGCTTTAATGGTTGGTGTACCTGCTAAACAGGTTGGTTGGATGAGTGAGTATGGTGAAAAATTAGATTTACCTCTTACTGGTAATGCCGAAACTACATGCAAACATACAGCTCAAAAATATGAATTAAAAGGTAATCAAGTTACTTTAATAGATTAAATATGGAAATCGATTTTGCAAATTTACAATTACAGTATCAAAAATACAAAGATAAGATTGATGTTAATCTTCAAAAAGTCTTAAATAAGTCTAACTATATTTTAGGAGAAGAGGTCGCTACACTAGAAAAAGAATTAGAAAATTTTACAGGTGCAAAATATGCCATTACTTGTTCCTCTGGAACAGATGCACTTTTACTTGCTTTAATGGCAATTGATATTCAGCCTGGTGATGAAGTTATCACTTCACCGTTTACCTGGATATCTACTGGAGAGATGATTGCATTGTTAAAAGCAAAGCCAGTATTTGTAGATATTGAATCCAGCACTTATAATATTGATGCAAATTTAATCGAAAAAGCCATTACAAAAAAAACTAAAGCAATCATGCCTATAAGCCTATATGGTCAACCTGCCGATATGGATGTTATTCAATCTATAGCTGATAAATATAATTTAAAAATTATTATTGATGGAGCGCAAAGTTTTGGATCAACTTGCAACAATAAAACAGATAGTAATTTAGGTGACATTTCAATCACGAGCTTTTACCCATCTAAACCTCTTGGTTGTTATGGTGATGGAGGCGCGGTTTTTACAAATAATAATGATTATGCTAAAAAGTTAAAAATGTTGAGAGTACATGGGCAGACTGAACGCAACTATCATAAATATATAGGAATTGGTGGACGTATGGATACAATTCAAGCTGCGATCCTTTTGGCAAAACTAGAATATTTTTCTCAAGAAATAAAAGATCGTCAAAAAATCGCAGAATATTACACAAATAGTCTGTCTGATATCTTGCAAACACCAACTATAAAAATAAATAAAACAAGTGTATGGGCTCAATATACAATAAGAGTAAAGGATAGAGATGAAATACAAAATAAATTAAAAAAAAAAGGTATTCCAACATCAGTTTTTTATCCAATTCCCCTTCATCTTCAGGAGTGTTTTAAATATTTGAATTATAAAAAAGGTGATTTTATAATTTCAGAGAAAGTTTCTAATGAAGTAATAAGCTTACCCATGAATCCCTTTTTAACAAGGGATCAAATTAATTTTGTCACATCAAGTATTATAGAATATATTACATAATGTGTGGTATTTTTGGAATTCTAGCAGAAAAAAAGTTTTATAAGAATGATTTTAAAACTTTAGCTTTGCTTTCAAGAGAAAGAGGTAAGGACTCCTCAGGTTTTTTAACATTTAATAAAAAATACTTTGTAAGAAAATTCAACAGAAATATCAAAGATGTCATGGGGGAAATTTTGCCCAATATAGGAAATTTAGCTATAGGGCATAGCAGATTAATTACTAACTCAACTCCAGACAATCAGCCCGTTTTAAGAGATGGTGTCGCCTGCATTCACAATGGTATAATTGTCAACTCTAAAGAAATATTTTTAAAATATCAATTAGATCAAAAATTAGAAATTGATACTGAAATTTTACCAGTTTTAGTAAATTATTATTTAAATAAAAATTATGATTTAAATCAAGTTATAAATAAAATTTTAGAGGACTGTGAAGGTATAATTTGTTGTGCAGCTGTAATTCCAAAATTAGGAAAAATGTTATTATTTTCTAATAATGGCAGTTTATTTGCTGGTAAAAAAAATAATAATTACCATTTTGCTTCTGAAAAATATTTTTTAGATCAAATTAATTGTAGTGATATTCATCAAGTTACTAGAGAAATTATAGATATACCAAAAAGTGAAAAGCCAATCAATGTTTTGGAAGAAAATAGAAAAATAAGAGAAGATTTTGTTCCAACTATATCTAAAGATATTCAATTAGAAAAATTATTGATATATGAAAACCATCAATTACAAAGGTGTTCAAAATGTATTTTACCTTCTACCATGCCTTTCATAAAATTTGACGAAAAAGGGATTTGTAATTATTGCAAAAATTACAAAAATAAAAATCTTGTTAAATATAATTTTGATGAAAGAAATGCTATTTTTAATAAATTTAGAAACACCAATAAACAAGCAGATTGCATTGTGCCTTTATCTGGGGGAAGAGATAGCTGTTTTGCACTTCACCTTGCAAAAAAAAAATTTAACTTGAATCCTGTCACATACACTTATGATTGGGGATTAGTTACTGATCTTGCAAGAAGAAATATTAGCAGGATGTGCTCTAAACTAAATGTTGAAAATATAATCTTTGCTGATGATATTTCAAAAAAAAGAAATTATATTAAAAAAAATGTTTCAGCATGGCTAAAAAAACCTCATCTTGGGATGGTTAATTTGTTTACCGCAGGAGATAAGCATTTCTTTAGACATGTTCAGACAGTTAAAAAAAGGACTGGATTAAAGTTGGATTTATGGGGCATTAACCCTTACGAGGTAACGCATTTTAAATCAGGTTTTTTAGGTATACCTCCCGATTTTCAACTAAAAAATGCTTATACTTCAGGGCTCACAAAACAAATCAAATACCACAGTAAAAGATTTAAACAATTATTAATAAATCCTTCTTATTTTAACTCGTCAATCTTTGATAATCTGTATGGCGAACTTTATAGAAGTGTTTTTAAAAAAACCAATCATTATTCGATGTTTGATTTCCACAAATGGAGTGAGTCAGAGGTTGATGAAACTCTAAAACTTTATGATTGGGAGAAATCAGTTGACACAAAATCTACATGGAGAATTGGTGATGGCGCTGCAGCTTTCTATAATTATATTTATTATTCAATGGCTGGTTTTTCAGAGCATGATACATTTAGAAGTAATCAAATTAGAGAAGGGAATATAAGTAGAGAAGAAGCTCTAGAATTAGTTAAAAGTGAAAACAAACCAAGATATCAAAATATTAAATGGTTTTTACAGATTATAAATTTAGATTTTAAAGATACTATTAATGTAATAAATTCAAATAAATTAATTTATTAATATTTCTATTTATGACTAAAACAATTTGGTATATTTCAAAATATTGTGACATTGCAAGCAAAGAGTCAGAAGGTAGTCGTGGTTGGATTTTGATGAAGGAATTTGCTGCAAAAGGCTATCGGTCAGTGATAATTACTTCAGACTATAAGGATTTGATTTATTCACCTGATGATGATTCAAGACTTAAAAACTACATTAAAGAAGATGTTAAACTTGTAATATTAAAAACCTTGAAGTACTCAGTTTCTAAATCAGTACTGCGAATTTTTAGCTGGTTTGATTTTGAACTGAATTTGTTTTGGCTGAATAAGAAATCTATGTCAAAGCCAGATATAATTATAGTATCTAGTCTTTCTCTATTAACAATTTTGAATGGTGTTTTTTTAAAAAAAAAATATAAATGTAAATTAGTTTTTGAAATTAGAGATATTTGGCCTTTAACGTTAGTAGAAGAAGGGGGTTTTAGTCCAAAAAATCCATTTATCATGTTTTTAGGGTTTATTGAACGTTTGGGTTATAAACGATCTGATTTAATTGTAGGTACCATGCCTAATCTTGGTCAGCATGTAAAGAAAGTATTAGGTTATTCTAAGTCAGTTTATTGTATTCCAATGGGAGTGAGTAAAGGTATGCTATTAAATCCACAAGATATTACCCCACAATATATTAAAAAACATTTGAAATCTGGTTATTTTAATGTTGTTTTTGCTGGATCAATGGGCATAACAAATGCGCTAGATACCTTTTTTAAAGCAGCTGAAATATTAAAGAATAATTCAAAAATTAGATTTATTATTGTCGGTGACGGGGCTTTGAAAAATTCCTATCTAAATCAGTTCGGTTATTTACCAAATCTGATTTATTTTCCCAAAGTTGCTAAAAACCAAGTTCAATCTTTTTTAGCTTATGCAGATGTGGTATATTTTTCTGTATTTAAATCTAAAGTTTGGGATTATGGTCAATCTTTGAATAAAATTATTGATTATATGATTTCAGGAAAACCTATTATAGCCTCGTATAGTGGTTATCCTTCAATGATTAATGAGGCTGATTGTGGTTATTTTATTCCAGCAGAGGATTGCCATTCTTTGGTTATTAAAATCAAAGAGATGGCTATAATGACAGAATTTGAACGTAATATCATGGGTGCTAGAGGATTAAATTGGTTATTAGAGAACCGATTATATAAAAAGTTAGCTGAAGATTATTTAAGGTTATTATTTGAACAGAAGAATTAAGGTATTGAGGTATATCTTTAGTGTATTGTTTAATTTATAGATTAAAGTTATTTGTGATCTAGCAAAAATTAATATTAAAACACATATAAAAAATAAATATTTTTTAAAATTGTTAAAAAAAAAGATTTGAGTTCCACATGTATACTTTAAAGCAAATAAATGGCGTTTCTAAAGTTTTAAAAAAAAATAAAACTAATTACTGGACAGGGTCGGAGGGCAAAAATTTTGAAAAAGAATTTTCTTATTATCATAATATCAAATATTCAATAGCTGTTTCAAATGGTAGTATTGCTTTAGAGATTGCTTTAAAAGCATTAAATTTAAAAAAAACAGACACAGTTATAGTTACTCCTAGATCATTTATTGCATCTGCAAGCTGTGTATTAAATTTGGGATTGAAACCTATTTTTGCAGATGTAGATGATAATGGAAACTTAAGCATTGAAGGTATAAAAAAAGCTTATAATAAAAGTGTAAAAGCAATAATTGTTGTTCATTTAAATGGATTGTCATGTGATATGGATCCAATTTTAAAGTTTGTTAAAAAAAATAAAATTTTTTTAATTGAAGACTGTTCTCAAGCTCATGGTGCAATTTATAAAGATAAGAAAGTAGGTTCATTTGGAAATATATCTACCTGGTCTTTCTGCCAAGATAAAATTATTTCAACAGGTGGTGAAGGTGGAATGATTTCAACTAACAGTAAAAAATTATGGTTAAAATGTTGGTCTTTAAAGGATCATGGTAAAAACTACAAAAGCGTTTTTTATAAAAAACAGAAAACAATATTTAAATGGTTGCATGATGATTTGGGATCAAATTATCGAATGACAGAAATGCAAGCTGTCATTGGTAGAGAGCAGCTAAAAACACTAGACAGGCAAATTAAAAAAAGAAATTTAATTGCAAATTTATATTTAAATGAATTAAAAGATTATTATTTAAAATATGATATTATAAAAAAACCAGATTTTGCAGGTCAAAAAAATCATTCAAAAAATAATAAATATATACATGCCTTTTATCGTTTAAATTTATTTATAAACAAAAATAAGATCAACCAAAATAAATTGATACAAAAAATTAATAAATATAAAATTAATTGTGGCGTTGGATCGTGTCCTGAAATTTATAGAGAAAAAATATTCAAAAAGCTAAAATATTATCCCAAAAAAAGATTATTGAATGCAAAATTACTTGGAGAAACAAGTATTATGTTTCCCATTAATCCTAATAAATCTTTGATTAAGATCAAAAGTGAAATATCTATTATAAAGAAAATAATGAAAAATTATTTATAAAATATTAATTTGATCCATTAAATTTTTTAATAGGATGAGATTTTTTATCCTTCATAAATAAGGATAGACTTATTTTTATAATTGTAAGCAGTAAAATTTTTAAATCTAATAAAAAATTATGATTATCTACGTACCATAAATCAAGATCAAACTTTTTTAACCAAGTCATATTATTAGATTTAATTTGTGACCATCCAGTAATTCCTGGCATTACATGAAACCTTTTTAAATGTTTTTTTTTATATAAATTTTTATACTCATAATGTAACGGTCTAGGACCAACCAAACTTAAGTCACCCTTTAGAATATTAATTATTTGTGGTAACTCGTCAAATTTAAAAAATCTCAGAAAATTACTGTAACTATTTATATAATGATTTGAATCAATTGTTCTAAACTTGATAATTTGGATTTTCTTATTTTTGTAACCACCTCTATATTGTAAGAAAAAGATAGGCTTTCCGTTAAATACTAAAGATAAAATTATTACTATAATAACTAATGGAAACCAAACGGGAAATAAAAAAAAGACGATAGTTAAGTCAAATAATTTCTTTAACATGCTTTTAATAATTGATCCAGCTGAGCTTTATTATTTGTTCCTACAATAACTTTTTTAACTAACTTATTTTTTAAATTAAACATAATTAACTTTCTCAAATTTTTTTTTTGTAGCTTTTTTTCATTACCCAAAAAAGTTCTCATTGCAATTATTTTAAAGTTATTTTTTTTAGCATAATTATCGTTCTGCTTTATAGATAAATTACGATAGATAGTAATTCCATTAATAAATGGACGTTTCTTAATTTTTTTTTCATTTTTATAATATGGAAAAAAATAAAAACTTTTAATAATATTATCTTTTTTTAATTTCATAATTGTACTTTCAATAGAATCCAAAGTTCTTTGCTCATAAAATAAATATTCGTTGGGATTATTGCACTTATATCTGTTTACTAACTGAACCATATAAGTATGATTATTACCTAGGTCTTTACGATATTTATAAATTTTTTGTTTAAATTTTTTTAAACTAAATTTTATTTGATCTGTCTTTGGTTCAGAGAGTTTTAAAATAAAGGTAAATTTTTTTTTGTTAATTTTTTTTAAACTTTTAATAAGTAAATTATAGGAGTTATATTCGTTAGATACATGAAGCTGTCTAATTCCTTTTTTGTGAGCATAATCTAAAAAATTTGATAAGTCATTACTGTTAGTAAAATATTTTTTCAATTTCATAGTGCCAAGCACTATTTTACTCATGAATTTCATTTATCTGCCAATTTCAATAGCAGCTTTCCACAAAAATCTGTCAGAATCTTTTTTTGGTATAAAGTTATTCCTCCCGTGTAGAATTTCTGAGTCTTTCCAAAAAACTGCCTCACCAGCATTTAATTTTATTGGAGAAATATTTTTTTTTATTTTTTCAGATGTATTAATGAATTTGAAAAACTTTTCTACATTTTTTAGAGATTTTTCTGAATTTTTTTTAGATACACAAAAATAATTGAAATTTATTTTCAATTTTTTATTTTCAATAAATAATATCTTCTTTTTATTGGTGTAGTTAGTTCTTTCATGCAAAATATCTTCAGTAAATAAAAATTCTAACAATTCAGGATCATCTTGCTTTAGTATCTCTACAAGTTTTTTTAAATCCAAGAATATTGTTTCTCCACCAGATGAAGTATTTGTAACACAACACATTATTGTTGCGTTTGGAAAATTTGGATTATAACTTCCATCGGTATGTAGGGGTTGAGGGTTTGAACTATGTCTGTATGCGTCATTAATATTAGAGTCATATCTTACATCCATCCAAATTTTATTAGCTTGTTGGTTAGATCTATCTCCAAGATTGACATCTTCAGCTAATAGTTTGTATTTTCCAACCATATTTCCAATTTTTTCATAAAAGTCTCTAATATTGTCTTTTGGAGTATTGCTGATCAAATGAAAAACTTTATTATCCTCGATCATCCATGCATCTATAATTGACTTGGCTATCTTTTTATTAAAATCTTCTTTAATGGTGTATTGTTTTATCATAAATTGATTTTATTATAGTCAACTACTTTAAATATGTAAAAATAATTTTAATTTATGAATAAAAAATTAGCGATAATAGGAGCTGGAGGTCATGGTAAAGTTGTTGGAGAAATTGCCTTATTAAACCAATATGAAACTATTGATTTCTTTGATGATAGGTTTCGTGAAATCAAAAGTTTTCCATTTACTATAGTTAATACTCTCGATTATTTAAAAGAACATCTAAAAGACTATGATGCTTTTTTTGTTGCAATTGGGAATAATCAAATAAGAAGTGAAAAAATAGAATGGTTCAAAAATCATAAAATGAATATCGTTAGTTTAATACATCCCAAATCAACTTTTAGTAAATTTAGTTCTTTAGGGATAGGTACTTGTGTTATGGCTAATGCCGTAGTTAACCCTGGAACTTTAATTAAAGAAGGAGTTATTATAAACACCTCTTCATCTGTTGATCATGATTGTGTAATTGAAGATTTTGCACATATTTCTCCTAACTGCTCATTATCTGGCGATGTAAGAATTGGAAAATTTACTCATCTAGGCACTGGTACATCTGTTTATCCAGGAATCCATATTGGCAATGATGTTAAAACTGGAATCGGTTCAAGGGTATTTAAAAATATTTTAGACCAAACGATTTATAAAATTTAAAAAGTAAAATGAATTATGGTACACCCAAGATAAGAAAAGTTATTCTGTATTTTATAATATAATAAATAATGTTATAATGTTTAAAAATTTTAAGAGTTATTTTATACTTAAATTTCATGAAAAATTATATAAAAGAATTTTCACATAGTATTTTAGGTCTTCATCGTTACCCAAAGCGAGCAATTGCTGTGATAACAGATGTAGGCTTATGTATTTTATTTACTTGGCTAGCATTTTATTTAAGATTAGAGGAGTTTATTAAGATTAATGATGTAACAATTTTAGCAGTATTAATTTCAATATCTTTAGCAATCCCTATTTTTTGGTTGTCAGGTTTGTATAAAATGATTTTTCGTTTTGCAAGCTTATCTATAATTTTAACTGTAGCACTTGCTTCATTAGCTTATGGATTATTATATTTTTCAGTTATTAGTATTTATGGGATTCAAGGTATTCCAAGATCTATTGGTATTATTCAGCCTATGTTATTATTTTTAGGAATTTCAAGTTCAAGAGTAATTATTAGATATGTATTTGATAATATTTTAACTGAAAATGTTAAAAATAAAAAGAACGTATTAATTTATGGAGCAGGCAATGCTGGAAGACAGTTATTGACTAGTTTGGAAAATAATCTTGAAATGAAAGTGGTTGGTTTTTTAGATGATAATCAAAAATTTCATAATCAAATACTATTAGGTCAAACTATTTACGACCCATCAAAGACAGAAAAATTAATTAACAAAAAAAATATTAATTTAGTTTTACTTGCCCTTCCATCAATCTCTCGGATAAAAAGAAATCAAATTATTGATGATTTAAATAAATATAAAATAATGGTTAAAACGCTACCGAGTATTCAAGATATTGTTAATGGTAAAATCTCAATATCTGATATTAAAGATTCAACTATCGAAGATCTTCTAAATAGAGAACAAGTTCAGCCAAATTTAGAGTTATTATCTAAGAATATTAACTCAAAAGTTGTATTGGTTACAGGAGCAGGTGGCTCTATTGGCTCAGAAATATCCCGTCAAATTATAAAATTAAAACCCAAAAAACTATTACTTTTAGAATTAAATGAATTTGCTCTTTATAAAATTAATGAAGAGTTAAAAAATATAATACCAAATTTAAAGATTATTCCTTTACTAATAAATATTCAAAATTCATCAAGATTAAATGAAGTGTTCAAAACTTTTAAGGTAGACACAGTTTATCATGCTGCAGCTTATAAGCATGTACCTTTAGTTGAAGAAAATATTTGTGAAAGTGTTAAAAATAATGTCTTTGGAACTTTCCTAATTGCACAGATTGCAATACAAAATAATGTGTCTAGCTTTGTCTTAATTTCAAGCGATAAAGCAGTAAGAGCAACTAATATTATGGGTGCAAGTAAAAGACTTGCTGAAATTTGTGTACAATCACTTTATCATAATCATAATCAAGACAAAGATATCAAATTTGCCATTGTTCGTTTTGGAAATGTTTTAGAATCATCGGGCTCTGTAATTCCTAAATTTAAAAGGCAAATTAAACAAGGAGGCCCAGTAACCTTAACCCACCCTGATGTTACCCGTTATTTTATGACTATAACTGAAGCTTCTCAATTAGTTATTCAAGCAGGAGCGATGTCAGAGGATTGTGAGGTATTTGTTTTAGATATGGGAGAAAGTGTAAAAATTAAAGACTTAATTTATAAAATGATAAAACTTTCAGGTTTAACAGTTAAAGATACTAAAAACTTGGAGGGAGATATAGAGATTAAAATAACAGGACTTAGACCAGGTGAAAAGTTATATGAAGAGCTGTTATTAGGGGATAATCCTCAAAAAACTTTTCATGAAAAAATACAAAAAGCACACGATCCATTTATCCCTTTTGAGCAACTTAAAATAGATTTAGATAATTTAACCGCTTTATTGGAAGAAAATAGAGTAGCTAAAGTTAAAGATATGCTTTGTAGATTGGTTCCATCTTATCAATCAAACTCAAAAATTGTTGATCATTTTTATGAAGAACAATTAAGTCTTAAAGATAGCGTCGAGTCTCTCTCAAAAGTTAATAATTAAGAAAATAATGTTATAAGCATCAAAAATAAATAATTTAATGTAACTTTAAAACTTTTATGAATGACTTAAAATACCCGAATACAGTTTTTATTAATTTAATAATATCTTCAATTATCCCATTTTTAATTTGGGGACCTTTTTTCCCAGATTTAATTGTAAGCGTTTCAGCTTTGTTTTTTTTGTATTATGTATTCAAAAATAAAAATTTTTATTATTTTTTTAATAAACCTTTAATTATTTTTTTTATTTTTTGTATTTATTGTATTTTAATTAGTATCTTTGTGGCTGAAGATGTGATGTTAAGTTTAGAAAGTTCTTTATTTTATTTTAGAATAGGGGTTTTTAGTTGTTTTATTTGGTATTTAATTGATAAAGATAAAAGTATTTTAACCTACTTTTATTATGCGTTAATTTTATGTTTTTCAACCTTAGTTATTGATGGTTTTTTTCAATATTTTACTGGAAAAAATTTATTAGGATTGGATATAAATAATATTCGTGTTTCATCTTTCTTTGGAAATGAATTAATCTTGGGCTCATACTTATCAAGATTATTCCCATTATTGTTTGCTTTATTTTTGATTAAGAAAAAACAGAAATATGAAAGTTACTTTATAGGAATTTTATTTATTTTAATTGATATTTTAATTTATATGTCAGGTGAAAGAGCTTCTTTTTTTTATTTAAATTTATCAACAGTATTTATTATTATCTTAATTAAAGAGTACCAAAAATTAAGATTAGTGACATTTACTATAGCGATTGCATGTGTTTTGGTTTTAAGTGTATATAAACCAAATTTGAGTGATAGGATGTTTAAGAACCCTGCTAAAGGCATGGGATTTATTGAAAGCTCAGAAAAACCAACCATCTTTACTCCGGCACATGATAGTTTAATACGAACAGCGTTTAATATGTTCAAAGACCAACCTTTGTTAGGGCATGGTCCAAAGATGTTTAGGGTATTATGCAGTGATCAAAAGTATCAAGAGGGAATTAAACCTTGTGATACACACCCTCATCATTTTTATATACAGCTATTAGCTGAAACTGGGATTATGGGATTTTTATTTTTATTCAGTACTTTAAGTTACGTTTTATATATGGCTTTAAGACAATTTAAATCTGTAATCTTTAAACAAAAAAAACCTTTAACAGACTATCAAGTGTGTTTATTAGCAGGAATATTAATAACAGTTTGGCCTATTTCTCCAAATGGTAATTTTTTCAATAATTGGTTAATGATAGTTTATAGTTTTGCAGTAGGTTTTTACCTTCAATCTATTTATTCTAAAAAAGATAAATAATGTTAAATATAAAATAGTTGCTCAACAACCTTATTTAAACTATTAAATTTAAATATAATTATTATATATAATTAATCTTATGAATAAAAAAATTCGAGCAGTTAATGACGAAATTGATTTATTTGAGTTAATTCAAATAATTTGGAAGGGTAAGTGGAAGATAGTAGCAGCCATAGTTATTTCAATTATATCTACATTTAGTTATATGTATTATTATACATCTAATAATCCAAAAATTTTTACTGCTACAACTGAAATCAGACCTATAACCGTTTTAAAAGAGATGGATTATTTTTATATTAATCATATAAAATTTTATACTCCCAACGACACTGAATTTTATATTCCCACAACTGAAAAAAACCTTTTTGAGATTAGTGAAGAGTCTAAAGAAATAGAAAAGCTAAGACTTATGATAGATGAAATAATAATAATGAGTGAAAAAGATATCAAAAAAATAGCAAAGTTAAAGGATAAAATAAATGAATTAAAACATTTAAATTCTAAAATTGCAAAAATAGAAAAGTTAGAACGTAAAATAAATGAGATGGAAGATAATAAAGAAAATCGTGGTAGAAGAATTAAAATTATTCAAAATTTTTTTGAATTTCCAAAGATAGAAAGATCGGATCTTTTTAAATATTATCTAGAAGCACTTGAACCAAAAAACTTTTTCGTAGATGCAATCCGTAAATTTAATTTGTTAGATATTGATCAATATAGTAACGAGGAAGCATATAGTACAGCAATTAATAAACTTGCATCAACAGTAAGAATTTTGCCAAAAATCAATGATGCAACAGGTACTAAATATGCCATTATTGAATTTACATACTATGATTTAGAAAAGTGGAAAGCTGTTTTGAAATATGCTGATGAAGTTGCAAATAAAAATGTAAAAAAAAAATTACAGACTCGTTATAATAAAATTATATCAATCATGGAACAGGATAGAAACTTTAACCTTGAAGATTTTTCAACAAAAATTAATAACATTATTAAAGAAATAAAATTAACAAAACGAAGAAGCACTACTAAAGAATCTGTTGCAGCAGAATTGTTTCATTTGGAAAGAGTTAAAAAAACACTCGAGCAAGACAGAACTATAGAACGAGCTCGATCAATTCTTGAGACATCTCCTTTAGCAACTGATAATAATGATTTTTCTTTTCTATCATCAGATATTTCAATAACTAGTCTTAAACCTGGAACTAGTAATATAAATAGTTATAGTCAAATGAAAATGTTAATTTTAGCCCTACTAATTGGTGCAACAATTGGAATGTTTTATGTGATTGTAACTAATGAATTGCAATTTCAAAAAAAAGCTAGAAAAAAATAAATTAATTAAACCTATTTTTTAATTGTTAAATTCATAGCTTTTTTGATAAAAAATAACATAGATTAATCTTTACATTGTTATTTAATTTTAGTAGAAAGCACTGCCTGGTGATTATTGCGAAGGGGCAATACCCGATCCCATTCCGAACTCGGAAGTCAAGCCCTTCAGCGCCAATGGTACTTTGTCTTAAGACACGGAAGAGTAGGACATTGCCAGGCTACAAAAAATATTATGAAAATTAAAAGTTCACTAAAATCCCTAAAAAAAAGAGACCTTAATTCTAAACTTGTTAGAAGAAGAGGAAGAGTTTACATAATTAATAAAACAAATCCAAAATTTAAAGCAAGACAGAAGTAGCTCTTTATGGAAAATCAAAACCATAAGAATACTTGGAATAACTTCACAAAATTTGTATTGTGGGGAACTGTCGCGGTAATAGTAGTTTTGGTTCTAATGGCAATATTCTTGCTGTAGAGTTTACTCCATGAGAATCGTTTCAGTTCTAGAAAATCAAAAAATAGAAAAAAGAATAGCAATCACTCCTGATATTGCAAAAAAATATATAGCTCTTGGTTTTAAAATTTCTATAGTTGAAAAATATGGAGAGCACTTAGGATTTAAAGATAGTGACTATAAGGAGCTAGGTGTTGAAGTTTCAACCAACAAAGCTGAAGTTTTAAAAAGTGCTGATATTATTGTTCAATTAGGTTTATTGTCAGATGAAAATATTTCAAACTTAAAAGAAAACCAAACTCTAGTTGGGGTATTTAATCCCTCTGCTAATAAAGAAAAAATAGAAAATTTATCTAAAAAAAATATTAATATTTTTTCTTTAGAAATGTTGCCAAGAATAACAAGAGCCCAATCAATGGATATTCTTTCCTCACAAGCTAACCTTGCTGGCTATAAAGCAGTGATAGAATCATTTGCTAACTTTGAAAAAGCAATACCAATGATGATGACAGCAGCTGGAACAATCCCTGCAGCAAAAGTATTGGTAGTTGGGGCTGGAGTTGCTGGTCTTCAAGCTATTGCAACTGCAAAAAGAATGGGAGCTATTGTATTTGCAACAGATGTCAGAATGGCTTCAAAGGAACAAGTTGAAAGTTTAGGTGGAAAATTTTTAATAGTTGAGGGGTCTGAAAATCTTGAAACAGAAGGTGGCTATGCAAAAGAAGGTTCTGAAGAATTTAAGAAAAAACAAGAAGATCTTTTAGCTGAAACTTTAAAGAAAATTGATATTGTAATATGCACTGCTTTAATTCCAGGCAAAAAAGCTCCATTAATTATTAAAGGTTCCATGATTGATAGTATGAATTCTGGATCTGTTATTTATGACTTAGCTGCAATTCAGGGTGGAAATGCAGAATTTACTGAAGTTGATAAAGTTGTAGTTAAAAATGGAGTAAAGATCATGGGTGAAACAAATATTTTAAATAAGCTTCCCATTTCGGCTTCAAATCTTTATTCAAAAAATGTATTTAATTTTGTGTCCAACTTGTATGATAAAGAAAATAAAAATATTAATATTAATTTAGAGGACGAGATAATTGCCAAAACATTAATTAAATAGATTTATGGAAATAGACCCTTTTATATTTAGATTAAGCATATTTATTTTATCAATTTTTATTGGATATTATGTTGTGTGGAGTGTAACTCCATCTTTGCATACGCCATTAATGTCAGTTACTAATGCTATATCGTCAGTAATTATTGTTGGTGCTATAATTGCTGGTTTAGCAGGAAGCTCAGATAATATCTTTACGGTTTCTAATATTTTAGGATTTTTAGCAATATCCCTTGCAGCTATTAATATATTTGGTGGATTTTTAGTCACTCAAAGAATGC
>Ga0307998_1000523_pt1 | contig 21685 bp, 19 predicted proteins | sample Davwhametageno37_FD_203147 | JGI IMG/M metagenome (GOLD analysis project Ga0307998, IMG submission 203147) | Marine microbial communities from Davis Island wharf, Antarctic Ocean - #37 | ecosystem: Environmental > Aquatic > Marine > Unclassified | place: Antarctic Ocean: Davis Island wharf... | reverse complement strand
CAGAGTAGTTAAGCCCACCCGCGCTGATGGTACTGGTTAATCCCGGGAGAGTAAGTCGTTGCCGATTTTTGAAAAACCCATACTATTTAGTTAGTATGGGTTTTTTTTGTTTAAATTTTCGGATCAAGATTGAATTTATTTGATTATAAAGACATTAAGGTATGGTAAATATTTTTAATCATAGTACTTAGGGATATTAAAGAATTGATTGTAGGTATCTAAAAATGACAAAAGAACTACCGGTTGGACGTTGTGGTTTCATTCCTTTAGTTATTCAATCAAAACACAAAATGGCTCCCTTTAATGGTACAAGTAGTTTGTTAATAGTTGCTATTACGTTATTTAATGTCTAAGAAAAGTTGTTGTTGTAAGATATACCAAAAGGGTTTATTTAAAGAAATAAGTCCAATCAATAGTACTCATAGCTATACTGAATAATTTTAATGCTATTATCACTTTCATTTTTTGAAAGTTGAGCTTTTAGTAAAAAGGTTTGTACGAAATAGATAAACTCTTGAGAATGGGTCAGTTTTCCATTTTTGTAGGTTTTACCAGAAAATAAATTTCCAAATTCGTCATATTCAAAAGTATTCGTTATGGTTTGTAAGCCAAGTAAATTAGAATAATCAATTATTTTTTTTAGTCGTCCTTGAACATCATATTTATAAGTAATCGATTCTTTTTTATTGGTTAGGTAGTAGCGAGTATGTTCTCCCTCCATTTGGCCTAATGCATTTTCACTTACAACCGTTACTTTATATGGCTTTCCTACCCTGTTTAAATATATCTTTTTATATATACTATCACTAATAGGAACGTAACTGAACTCTTCATTTTTAAGAACTGTTTCTTTTCCTTTTTTAAGCTCATAAGAATTTGAATTGGTGTTTTCGCCTCGAATAAATGTTTCTTGTGTAGGCTTTCCCTCGCTATTATATTGGTAACGAACAGAGTTGTATCCTGAAAGAGTGAATGTAGTTTGAGACATTAAATGCTCAACGTCGTTGTATTTAAAATAATCTTGTGTTGTATCTATTTGTCCGCCTCTCATTTTAAAAGACTTCAACCTTTCAACCATTTGCCCATTTTGATTGAAAGTATATTGCTCAACAGTTCCCTCTCTTCTTATTGGCTGCATTTCTCTCTTTAAGGACACACGACCAGTTATTGTTTTAATCTTATTTTTTTTAATGAATTCGGAATTAAAAACGCTTCTACCCTGTTTTTTATTTCCCTGGTAACTCTCTAGAATTTGCCCAATACAAATTTCTGATAAAAGGATAAGAAAAAGAATAAGAAGATGTTTTGTCATAGTAGGTTTAATTTATTTCAAAGTTGAGTTTAGCTGTTTTATTGCCAATGACGTTTCGTTAACAGGCATTTGGCATGCTTTATTCACACATACATAAATATAAGTTTCTCCCTCAACATACTTGCCTTCCATCAAAGGAAGTGGACTTTCTTTTTTGGATCCAACAAGCATTTTATTGGGAATATATTCGGCGTTTATTTTATTGGAGTAATCGACCAGATTATTTCCACTAATGGCAATTTCATAAAAAGGAAACGTTTGATTTAAATAGAGTAATCCCCAATTTGAATAATTTGAACCATAGCCCGTAATATGGGGTTGAATATTATTAAGCATAGTTTCGGCCATTCCTAAATAGGCTTTGTTATCAAAATAATGACCAAGCACAAAAAGGGAATTTGCCATGCTCGAATTAGAGGCTGGAATTACATTATCAGAGAGTTCCATTTTTCGTGCTATTAATTCGCTAGACGTGTTCGAAGTGAAATAAAACATTCCTCTTTCTGTGTTGTAAAAATGAGCAATGGAGTAATCAGTAAAATCTTTGGCGCGTTCTAACCATTTAATATCATAAGTCACTTGGTAAAGCTTGAGCCATGCTTGGGTTACAAAACAATAATCCTCTAAGAACCCATCTAACTTGGACGTTCCATTTTTGTACGAATGCAATAATTGCCCTTCTTTAGTAACTTGATTTTGTAATATGAAATTGGCATTCTTAAGCGCCAAATCTAAAAACCGTTTTTCGCCAAAGGCAGTGTAAGCATCAACCAAGCCTGTAATTGTTAGAGCATTCCAACTAGTAAGAGTTTTATCGTCTAAACCTGGGTGAATTCGTTTTTCTCTGACTTTAAGCAATGTTTTATCTACAAGGTCCATTTTATCTTTTACTTCTTGAGCAGATATTCCCATTTTTTTTGCAACTTCAACTAAGTTTTTGTTTCGCAATAAAATATTGTTTCCATGTTCCCAATTGCCTTTTTTTCCCACTTCGTAATAGGTTTTTGCTAAGTCATATTCTGTTCCTAAAACCGTTTTCAATTCATCTTCAGTCCATACATAATATTTACCTTCTTCTCCTTCGCTGTCTGCATCAAGAGCTGAGTAGAAAGCTCCGGTTTTATCCGTTAATTCTCTTTCTATAAATTCAACTGTTTGGTACACAGTTTTTCGATATAAATCGCTTTTATAATACTTATAGGCTTCAGAGTATAAGGAGAGAAGTTGTGCATTGTCGTAAAGCATTTTTTCGAAGTGAGGAACTTTCCAATCTCCATCGGTAGAATAGCGAGCAAACCCACCGCCAATTTGATCGTAAATACCACCCATTGCCATTTTATCAAGTGTCAATTTCACATGTTCCAATACTTCTTCATCTTGCTGTAAATAACCGTATTGGAGTAGAAATTTGTAGTTGTTGGGTATGGGAAATTTGGGGGCTCTATTAGGCCCTCCTTCTTTATTGTCGAAGCGTAACTTCCAATTTGCAACCATATTTTCGACTGTATCAATAACGAACGTAGCCGCTTCATTATTGATTGGAAGTAAATCAGAATTTTTCACCCCTTCTGTTAATTGTTCGGCTGCTTCTAGCCATTTCTCTCTATTGTTTTGGTAATCATTTGCCAATGAATTTAAAGTTTGCACCCATCTGTCTTTAGGAAAATACGTCCCTCCATATACGGGACGACCATCAGGTAAAGCAAAACAATTGAGCGGCCATCCACCACTACCAGTAATTAATTGAACTGCCGTCATGTAAACATCGTCCACATCCGGGCGTTCTTCTCTATCTACCTTTATACAAATAAAGTTTTCATTCATTATACGAGCAACTGCTGTATCTTCGAATGACTCGTGTTCCATAACATGACACCAATGACAGGCAGAGTAACCAATACTTACCAAAATAAGTTTGTTTTCGTCTTTGGCTTTTTGAAGTGCCTCATCTCCCCATGGATACCAATTAACTGGGTTGTGTGCGTGTTGAAGTAGATAGGGGCTGGTTTCATTAATCAAGTTGTTTGTGTATTCGTGATTCGATTCCATGATATCATAATTTGATGTACTGTCGGTACAACTCTGGATACCATTTAACATCACAAAAATTAAAAAAAGAGTGCGCATTTTTACCATTTAAATGTGTTGAGCCTGTTTCTTAATTTTAAAAACTCAGGTTTACTCGTGGCAAATTTAGTTCTATGATCTTTCTTAAATGTAAATAGCTGATACACTTATTCGTTTTTAATGTTAATTACTAGGAAGATAGATTACGGGTTCGCTTGGAAGGAATACGGGTAGACACGTTGCGCTTTCGTGACATAGCAGGGTACATCTTCTACCTATTGCCTTCCCTTACAATTCTACTTTTTCAGTAAATGAAATTGCAATAGTTTTAGAAAGGCCCTTCGCCGTTGCTTTTACATCACCTTCTACTTTTACTTTTAACCCTGAAAAAAGAGCCGAAGCGGTAATTGTACCGATATCAATGTTACCATCAGATGGGATGGAAGATATTACGATTACTTCGTATTTTTTAGTTGAGTTTTTCTCCAATTTTACTTTTTCTTTAAAATTGGCAGTGCCCAAAAAATTATCATTTATAAATACTTTCAGATCTTTGGTTTGTAAATTAATTGTGTAGTCATTTGGGTTTTCAACCGTTGCAATTAACTTAAAAACAGCACCTTCTGGCGAAAGGCTGAGCATTTGTGCATCATTAAATTCAATTAATTTTACCTCTTCGTAATTTATGCAACTGAAAGCAGAAAAAGCTAATAATGAAAATGCAAATGATCTGAAAAATCTCATGCAATAGGGGGGAATTTAATATTAAAAATACTTCCGATAGGAGAATTATCTAAATGTTCAATTTCTCCATTTTGAAGTTCTACAAGATTACGAACAATAAATAAACCAAGACCAGTTCCTTTTGTTGATCTAGTTTTTTCGGATTGAATTCTATAAAATTTTTGAAATATTTCGTTTTTTTGATTCGCTGAAACTCCTAATCCCTGATCCCTGACCTCTAAAATGGCGCAATCATTTACAAAATCAACAACCACAACGATTTCCTTTTCACTGGGATCATACTTTATGGCATTGTCTAATAAATTTTGAAGTATAGATGCAATTGCCAAAGGGTCCACCTGGCAATACACATCGTTTTTTATTTGCGTTTTAATGCGGTTATACCCTTCATGAGCAGTTTTTGGACTGAGTAGTTTTTGAACGATATCCCCTAGATTTTGCTTGCTGACATGCAGTTTTAACTCATTTTCATCAATTCGAGCCGAGGTTAATATGTTATCTACTAGCCCTTTTAATCTATCGGTTTCAGAAATACTATTTTGTAGAATTTCATCGATTTGAGTTTTTTCTAAATCTCTTTTTAAAATGGTTTGCAAGTAAAGTTTAATGGTTGCTAATGGTGTATTTAATTCATGGGTAACCGAAAGCAAAAAGTTTTGTTGTGTATGTGCGAGGTTAACTTCAAGTTCAATTGATTTTCGCAATTTTCTAAAACCTAAAAATAAAAGGAGTAGGAAAACGGCGCCTTCTCCAGCAACCATTAAAATTCTTCGACTTAAATCTTCTTCTGTATTTTGACTAATTAAAAGCCAAGCCCACCAAAAAAACTGGATCAATATGTATGTCCCAATTGCATAAAGCCAAAAAGAAGTATTACGTCTTTTTCTCACCGTTCAAAAGTAGATGTAAAAATACTTCTTCGATAAGTCAATGATTTTAAATAGTCCATTAACTTTATAGCTCAATTTTAAGTTCTAAGAATTCTATGGCTGTCAAAAAAAAGATTTCAAAACGTAAAATATTTGTTCTAGATACTTCTGTTATAATTTATGACCACAATGCGGTAAAATCGTTTCAGGAAAACGATGTGGCAATTCCGATTACCGTATTGGAAGAACTGGATAATTTTAAGAAGGGAAACGATACTAAAAATTACGAAGCAAGAGAATTTATTCGTTTTGTAGATGATTTGGCGGGGAAATCAATATTAAAGGACTGGATAAAACTGGATGGACCAAAAAGTGGAAGGTTTAAGGTTGTTATGCATTCCAACCCTAAATCCTTAGATGCGAATCAAGTTTTCGCTGGGAAAAAGGCCGATCATTATATTCTAAATTCTGCTATTACCCTGCAAGAAGAAGAGAAAGATGCCTTAGTTACTTTGGTTACCAAGGATATAAACCTAAGACTTAAAGCCAAGTCGGTTGGCTTACCGGCTGAAGATTACGAAACCGGAAAAATAGAGGATATTGATAAACTGTACACTGGAAAAACAATTAAAGAAGGTGTACCCAAAGAATTTATTGATAAGCTTTTTAAAATTGGTACAATTCATTACTCTGAATTGTACAAAAAGCGTCCAGTCGACAATCATTTTTTTATTTTTAAAAATGGAAAAGCTTCTACATTGGCTTTTTTTAATCCTGAAACGGAAAATTTTGAGCGAGTAGAAAAACGACCAATGTATGGGGTAAAACCAAGAAACGCAGAACAAACTTTTGCCATTGAGGCAATGAATAACCCCAATATAAGACTAGTTACATTACAAGGTGTAGCTGGAACGGGAAAGACATTATTAGCTCTTTCATCAGCCATTGAGCAAGCTAAAAATTACAAACAAATTCTTTTGGCACGTCCTGTTGTTCCCTTGTCCAATAAAGATATTGGCTTTTTACCAGGAGATATAAAATCGAAACTCAATCCGTATATGGAACCCCTTTGGGACAATTTAAAATACATTAAAAATCAATTTAATGAAACGGACAAAGCATATCGTAAAATTGAAGATATGGTTGACAAAGAAAAATTATTGGTAACTCCGTTAGCCTATATTAGGGGTAGAAGTTTAAGCAATGTATTTTTTATTGTTGACGAAGCTCAAAATCTAACGCCACACGAAATAAAAACGATAATAACTCGTGCTGGAGAAGACACTAAAATTATTTTTACGGGCGATATCCATCAAATCGATTCGCCATACTTAGATGCACAATCCAACGGGCTTACCTATTTAATTGATAGACTGAAAGGATCTGATTTATTTGCTCATATTACTTTGGAGAAAGGCGAAAGGAGTGAATTGGCGAATTTGGCAAATGAGTTGTTGTAATTTTTAATGTGCTGATGGGTTGATGAATTGATTTGCTGATTTTAGGTGCTAGATTCAATTATTAGTGCAATTTTAGAATTCAAAAGTACAGCCTTTGATATTCACACGTTTTTTTACAAAAATGTAAATCCCAGTTATTAAAAAAATACTTTTGAAATTCAATTGAAAATTAGCTTATGAATATTCTTAAAACATTAAAACAAGCTAGTTTACTTCTTGGAACAGGAGTATTATTGGCTTCTTGTGGAATTAATACTCAAGAACAAAAAACGAAAAATAGTGTGGAAGTAAAAAAATACGACTTAAAGGACTTTTTTAGAAATCCAGTAAAAAGCAGTTATCAGATTTCGCCAAATGGAGAGTACTACTCTTATATGGCCCCTTTCAAAAACCGAATGAATGTTTTTATTCAGAAAATAGGGGAGTCAGAAGGGAAACGGATAACGGAAGTAACTGACAGAGACATAGCCGGCTATATGTGGGCGAATAATAGCAGGCTTCTGTTTTTAAAAGATAATGGAGGTGACGAAAATTGGGCTCTGTATGGTGTGGATATCGATGGATCTAATTTATTACCACTCACAAAATTTGATTCTACCACCACACAATTACTGGATGAATTAGAGGGCTTAGAGGATTATATATTGGTTGCTTTAAACAAACGAAACAAGGAAATATTTGACCCATACCGCTTAAATATTGTTACAGGTGAATTGGAAATGGCCGCAGAAAATCCTGGAAATATTCAGGGCTGGGTGACCGATCATGAAGGCAAAATAAGAGTTGCCACCACAACCGATGGGCTAAATACTTCCTTGCTGTACCGTACTACTGAAAATGATGTTTGGCAACAAATACTCACAACCAATTTTAAAGAATCGGTAAGTCCTTTGTTTTTTACTTTCGACAATAAAAATTTATATGCTAGTTCCAATTTAGGGCGAGATAAATCTTCTATTGTATTGTTCAATTTAGATTCTGCTAAAGAAGAAGAAGTTCTTTTCTCTCATCCCCAAGTGGATGTTTCCGGTTTAAATTATTCTAAAAAACGGAAAGTTTTAACTTCCATTTCTTATACAACAGATAAAAGTCATCGAACCTTTTTAGACGAGCAAACCAAGTTATGGTTCTCTAAATTAGAATCTAAATTGGACGGTTACGAAATAGGAATTAGTGGATCAAATAAAGCCGAAGACAAATTAATAGTCAGGACTTATTCCGACAAATCCTTAGGCGCATATTATTTTTATGACATTATCAAAGACGAACTAACCAAAATAGAAGATGTTGCTCCTTGGATAGATGAAAATGATATGTGTGATATGAAACCAATCCAGTACAAATCTCGCGATGGTTTCACCATAAATGGCTATCTGACTTTGCCAAAAGGCAAAGAAGCTAAAAATTTGCCGGTTGTTGTAAATGTTCATGGCGGTCCTTGGGCTAGAGATAACTGGGGTTTTAATCCAGAAGTACAATTTTTGGCAAACAGGGGTTTTGCTGTGCTACAAATGAACTTTAGAGGTTCCACTGGTTATGGTCGTGAATTTTGGGAAGCATCATTTAAACAATGGGGACAGGCCATGCAAAACGATGTAACCGATGGCGCTAAATGGCTTACTAATGAAGGAATTGCTGATAAAAACAGAATTGCAATTTATGGGGGAAGTTATGGTGGGTATGCTACCCTTGCTGGCCTTTGTTATACACCCGATTTGTATGCTTGTGGTGTAGATTATGTTGGAGTTTCTAATCTTTTTTCATTCATGAAAACCATTCCGCCATACTGGAAGCCTTATCTTGAAATGATGTATGAAATGGTGGGAGATGTAGAAGCAGATAGTGCTATGCTGACGGCATATTCACCTGCACTAAACGCAGATAAAATTAAGGCACCTTTATTTGTAGCTCAAGGTGCAAAAGATCCGAGAGTAAATATTGATGAAAGTGATCAAATTGTTAATGCACTCAAAGCACGGGGTGTTTCAGTTGAATATTTGGTAAAAGAAAATGAAGGACATGGTTTTCATAACGAAGAGAATCGTTTTGAATTTTACGAGGCCATGAGCTCCTTTTTAGAAAAACACATTGGAAATAAAAAAGAAGCCGGAGAAGTTGGCCGTTAATTTTTAAAGCCTTAAACTTATTTTTCCCCACTTCACTGGTTAATATTAATTTCGATTGATTGAAGCTGAGGGAGTGGGGTTTTCTTTTTAGATTAAAATTTTTGTAAATTCAAATATTCAGTCTTAATGCTAAACCGTATAGTATTCGAAAGAAAAAATGGGTTGGTTTGGTTCGTAATTGGTATAAATTGGAGCTTCTACCTTTTATTAAAATCCGACATAGTTCTGTTGAGACCAGCAGTGACAAGAGATAGGACGGCATCCCTTCCAATTTCTATCCTAGCTTTTAGGTTTTCTTTTTCGTCCTCATTCCATTTTCCAAGTACATAATCGACTTGATTACCTTTTGAAAATTCAGATCCAACACCAAATTTCATTCTTGGAAAGTTTTGGGTGTTCAGCAATTCGTTAATGCTTTTTAGTCCGTTGTGCCCTCCATCAGATCCTTTTGCACGCAACCTTATTTTGCCAAAGGGCAAAGCCAAGTCATCGCAGATAACAACTAATCTTTCAATGGGGATTTTTTCTTTTTCTAACCAATAGCGAACAGCTTTGCCGCTTAGGTTCATAAAAGTGTTTGGTTTTATTAATACAAGTGTTCGTCCTTTGTGTTTTATGGTTGTTTTGTCGGCATACCGGTCAGAGGTAAAAAAAATATTGGATGGCTCAGCGAGCGCATCCAATATTTTAAAACCAATATTATGTCTAGTATTCTCGTATTCGCTACCAGGGTTTCCCAGTCCTGCGATAAGAAACTTCATGGGTAAATTTATTCGGCAGCAGCTTCTGTAGAAGCTTCTCCTTCAGCAGCATCTCCTTCAGCAGTTGCAGCTTCAGTTTCTTCTTCTTCATCAAGTGCAGCACGAGAAGTTTTAACGCTAACTACGTAGTTGTTCGCAGAATCAATTAATTCGCAACCAGGAATAGAAAGTTCAGAAATTCTTACACCCATTCCAATTTTAAGCTCTGTAATGTCAATTTCAACAAAATCAGGAAATGAATTAACATCTCCTTTTACTCTAAGTTTTCTGTACATAAGAGCTAAACGACCTCCGTTTAAAACACCTTTAGAGGCTCCGGTTAATTTCACAGGAATTTTCATTTCAAATTTCTGACCTTCAGCAGGTAAAAAGAAATCGGCATGCAAGATAGCATCCGACACTGGATGAAATTGAGCTTCTTTTAAAAACACTTTGTATTCCGCTCCGTCAATGTTCATGTCTACGACATAAACATTTGGAGTGTAAACCAATTTCTTAAATTGCCGAGCATCTATTTCAAAATGGATTGGATCTGCGGCCCCATACATTACGCAAGGAACCATACCAGTTGCTCTTAATTCTTTAGTTGCTTTTCCGCCAACGTTTTTGCGGATAGAACCGCTCATCGATATAGATTTCATAGTGAACCTAGTTTATTCTGTTTCTTAAATTATAAAATGAGAACTAATTGACTCTTTATTAATCACGTTGTCAATTACGTCTTTAAATAAATCTGCAACTGTAATTACCCTTATTTTAGGGTGACTTTGTTTTAACGGTATCGTATCAGATACAATTAGCTCTGTAATATTCGATTTGGTAAGTCTATCATAAGCTGGCCCAGAAAGTACGGGGTGCGTAATAATAGCTCTTACAGTATTTGCGCCTTCATCTAACATCATGTCGGCTGCTTTAGTTAAAGTTCCGGCAGTGTCAATTATGTCATCTACAATTACAACATCCTTTCCTTTAACATCTCCAATTACGGTCATTTTGGAAACTTCATTTGCCACTTTTCTTTGTTTGTAACAAATAGCCAATCCACAATCTAAAAATTTAGCGTATGCATTTGCTCTTTTAGTTCCTCCAGTATCTGGAGCTGCAATTAACAAATTAGGAAGGTCTAAACTTCTTAAATGTGGTAGAAATATAGTTGATGCAAATAAATGATCGACAGGTAAATCAAAAAAACCTTGAATTTGATCGGCATGCAAATCCATGGTCATTAACCTTGTAATTCCTGCAGCCGTAAGCATATTCGCAATTAGTTTAGATCCAATTGCTACTCTTGGTTTGTCTTTTCTGTCTTGTCTTGCAAACCCGAAATAAGGAATAACCGCAACGACTTCTTTAGCAGAAGCTCGTTTGGCAGCATCTACCATCAATAGCAATTCAAACAGGTTGTCTGTTGGAGGCATGGTAGACTGTATAATAAAAACAGTATCACCACGAACCGTTTCTTCATACGATGCTTGAAACTCTCCGTCGGAAAAATGCTGAACAGATACCTTGCCTAATTTTATTCCATAAGCAGCAGCAATTTTTTCCCCAAGAATTTTGGAGGCAGAACAAGCAAATATTTTTACGTGAGATGACATAGACCCGTTTTTCGGGCTGCAAATGTAGAAAATTAAATGGTATACTTACCAAGAAAATTAACTCATGTTGCATTGTGTTTTTGAAAAGCTAAAATGCTCATTCTATGAGTATTTAAAAGACTTGACAGGATGGTGGAGATAAAGCACTAAAAATCCCTACTTTTACAGCGAAATTATGAGAAGAATTGAAGGTCGTTCGTTTAATTTATTTGCAGCGTTTTTAGCTGCATTTGTTTTAATTGTAGGGTGTAAGAAGCCGCCACGAGCAAGTTTTATCTTCGTTCAAAGCAATGGAGGAATTGTTCAATTTACGAATACCACAGCTGGTATTATTGATTCTCAGACGTGGAAGTTTGGTGATACATTGCCAAATTCCATAGAAACAAATCCTTTACACCGCTACTTACAGGCAGGAACTTATAGTGTATCCTTAACTGTAGAGAATAGCGATGGGAGCAATACTTATAGTCATACAGTTGTAATAAAGCAAGGTAATAGAGAAAATCTAGATGACCACCCTCAATTTGAAGACGCGGATGGATATTTTTATTCCCGTAATACTTTAGAATACGGTACGTCAACTCCAACTGTGTATAATAATATAAGGGGTAAAGCAATAGCTGCTCTATATGATTCAACGGATTTTTTAATAAGTGTAGGAAGGGTTTCTGTAAATGGTATTCAGCTAACTCAAAATGGAGATAATAGTTATTCATTTCATTCACCGGATTCTTCTATGTACTTTAGAGATGAAGTTCGTTGGGTTGCTGATGGTGGAAATGGATTCCCGCCAATGGTAGAGAATATCCCAAAAAGCTTTCCTGTATTACAAGGAATAATTCCTGACACTTTTAATACTAAAATAGACACTACTTATATATTAAGAACTGCAAAACAAATCCAATTTGCAGATTCTGTTATTTGGAATATTGAAACTGCAAATGGTGTCCTGGTTGCCCAAAAGAGAACTGCTGGGGGCGTTGCTGGTGTGTTTTTTGATAAACCTGATTTAGTGAAGCTGAAAACTCCAGGAACTTATGTTACGAAGGTAATAGCTTACAGTTTTATTCGTAAAAACCAGTTATTTCAAACTGTTTATTACACAAAAGAATCCTTCACCACTTCAAGCTTTCAGGCAAAATAATAATGACTTGAATCACTTTTGAATAACATCTAATAATATGTATTTAGATGATGTTCAATTTGATTACTTTTGCCGCGTTTTTATACTAATCTCTTTAGAAAGTGAACAAAAAATACGACGCTCAGATTAATGAGTTTATGGAATCGATTAATGGAAGAAATGGGCATCAGCCTGAGTTCTTGCAAGCAGTGAAGGAAGTAGCTGAAACCGTAATTCCGTACATTGAAGAAAACCCAAAGTACAAGGAAGCTAAAATCCTTGAACGAATGGTTGAACCAGAAAGGGTTGTTGCCTTTAGGGTGCCATGGTTGGATGATAAAGGTGAAATTCAAATCAATCGAGGCTATCGAATTGAAATGAATTCTGCAATTGGACCTTATAAAGGTGGATTACGTTTCCACCCTAGTGTTAATGAGAGTATTCTTAAATTCTTAGCATTTGAGCAAGTTTTTAAGAATAGCCTTACAACTTTACCCATGGGTGGGGGAAAAGGTGGCTCTGATTTTGACCCAAAAGGAAAGTCAGATAATGAAGTGATGAAGTTTTGTCAGAGTTTTATGACAGAATTGAGTCGTCACATTGGTGCAAATACAGATGTACCTGCCGGTGATATCGGTGTTGGTGGCCGGGAAATTGGTTTCATGTTTGGCCAATATAAAAGAATTAGGAATGAATTTGTAGGTATTCTTACTGGAAAAGGAAAAGAATACGGCGGTTCATTAATACGTCCGGAAGCAACAGGATATGGAGTTGTGTATTTTGTAGAAAACATGCTTAATACAAAAGGCTTGTCGGTGTTTAAACACTCAGCTGTAATTTCGGGTTCTGGAAATGTCGCACAATTTGCAGCTGAAAAAGTTCTTGAATTAGGCGGTAAAGTTTTAACCATGTCTGACTCCAAAGGATTTATTCATGCTCCAAATGGTCTTTCTCGAGAGCAATTAGATTTCGTAATGGAATTGAAAAATGCGAGAAGAGGAAGAATTGTAGAAGCTGCTGATGCATTCGATGATATTGAATTTTTTGAAGGGGAAAAACCTTGGAGAATAAATAGCGATATTGTTTTGCCATGCGCTACTCAAAATGAATTAGGAGAAACAGATGCTAAGCTTATAGTTGAAAATAAGGTTATTGCAGTTTCTGAAGGTGCGAATATGCCTTGTACTCCTGGTGCTATGAATGTATTTGTAGATAATAAAGTTCTTTATTCACCCGGTAAAGCATCTAATGCTGGTGGTGTTGCTGTTTCTGGATTAGAAATGAGCCAAAACTCTTTACGTTTTAATTGGAGTCGTGAAGAAGTTGATGAAAAACTAAAAAACATAATGAAGAGTATCCACGAAGACTGTGTGAAACATGGTAAGGATAAAGAAACTGGTTATGTAGATTATGTAAAAGGAGCAAATGTAGCTGGATTTATAAAAGTTGCAGAAGCAATGTTAGCTCAAGGCTTAGTTTAATCTTTAGATTTTATATTTTTGAAAGCCCTATCCGTTTTTCTGGTAGGGCTTTTTTATTTTTAAGGCTATAGGTTTTCAGATTTCCCGCCTTTAGCGGTAACTCTTTTTTAAGGAAATCATACTAAATGTTAGCATTCAATATTGGCAAATTCTATTCGTTAGTACCTCCAAGCAAAAGCTAATATTTTTGAATCCACCATTTCTAAAAGGATTGCCTTAGGTCATGAGATAATCTTTTAAGTGGGACATCAATTTAAGTCTATTTCGCACTTCCATTATTTATATTTGCCGCCCAAAGAAGAGTTTATGTACGGAAAAATTAAAGATCAGTTAAAGGCTGAATTAAGTCAAATTGAAAAGGACGGATTATTTAAATCGGAAAGAATCATCACAACCCCTCAAGATGCAGTTATCAAAGTGTCAACTGGTGAAGAAGTAATTAATTTCTGCGCGAACAATTATCTTGGATTGTCTTCTCACCCTCGAGTGATTGAAGCAGCACACAAAGCCTTGGACTCTCACGGTTTTGGAATGTCCTCGGTACGTTTTATTTGTGGAACCCAAGATATTCATATAGAACTTGAAGAAAAAATAACAAGCTTTTTAGGAACTGAAGACACAATTCTTTATGCTGCAGCTTTTGATGCTAACGGTGGCGTCTTTGAGCCACTACTGACAGCTGAAGATGCAATTATTTCTGATTCATTAAATCATGCGTCTATTATTGACGGCGTTCGTTTGTGCAAGGCTTCTCGATATCGTTATGCAAATAACGATATGGCCGATTTAGAAGAACAACTTAAAGCAGCCTCTGGAGCGAGAAATAAAATTATAGTTACCGACGGAGTTTTTTCTATGGACGGCTATGTAGCTCAGTTGGATAAAATATGCGACTTAGCTGATAAATATGACGCTATGGTAATGGTTGATGAGTGTCATGCCACTGGATTTATTGGAAAAACAGGAAGAGGAAGCATTGAATTAAAAAATGTAATCGGAAGAGTTGATATTATAACTGGTACACTTGGCAAAGCACTTGGTGGAGCAATGGGCGGTTTTACTTCAGGTAGAAAAGAAATAATTGAGTTGCTACGTCAGCGGTCTAGACCTTATTTGTTTTCAAATTCCCTAGCCCCGAATATTGTTGGAGCCTCTATTGCCGTTTTCGATTTATTGAATGAAACTACAGAATTAAGGGATAAACTAGAAAGTAATATTAACTATTTCAAAAAGGGAATAAAAGCTTCAGGTTTAGATTATAAAGATGGTGATAGTGCAATTGTTCCAATTATGCTTTACGATGCTTCTTTGGCTCAGAAATTCGCAAATGAACTACTCAAAGAAGGTATATATGTTATTGGGTTTTTCTATCCAGTAGTACCAAAAGGTCAAGCAAGAATTCGAGTGCAGTTATCTGCGGCTCATACAAAAGAACATTTGGATAAAGCTATTGCTGCTTTTACTAAAGTTGGTAAAGAGTTAGGCGTTATTGGATAAAACATTGACCTTGAATTATAGATTTAGGATAAAGAGAATTGATCCACACATAATTGGAATACTTTTTTCAGGTCTCAGTTTCGTTGCATTGATTTCGTGTACAGAAAAGTTGAAATCTGACGAGACCCGGATTGAAGAGGTTATAACTGATTTTTACGAGTGGTATTCGTTAGAGATAAAAGCCAGGAATACATCTTCTTTTCAACCAATATTTGTTGCAGATTCGAATGGCTTGTCGACTCTTGATTTTGCTCAAATGGATGCAAACTTGGCTGCAGTTGGTTTTCACAAGAACTACATTTCAAATTTAAAGAGGGACTTTGAGCCATGTTTGGCAAACATCAATTCTATTCCTTTCGACTCTTTAAAGTTATTTGAGGACTTAGATGATTTTGAGGGCATTAATTGTGCTTTTTCTAATGTTTATCAATGGACTGGGGATATGGAACCTCACGACGGAGTGGAGGTAGGGGAAGTTACCAAAAATGGAGACTCAATAGCAGTTGCTGAGTGCAGAATATTTAATGTTGATGAAAACATGAGATTGTATTGGGAGCACAAATACCTAGTGATTAAACTTAAAGAAGCAGATGAAGATTGGAAGATTTCAAATATTGAAATAGTATTTCCATGAAAGAAATATATCTTCTACTTAAAGTTCACTTAAAAGAAGATTACAATCCAAGACTTTATTTATATTTTTTATCCTTTCTGACTGTAACTATTAGCCTCAATTATTATTTCGATTTCGAGGATGGTATTCTCGATAGTTATTATACCCAACCTATAAGTTTTATCACGTATACTTTATTTTACATGTTCGCCTACTATGGAATTGCAATTCCACAGCTCTTCTTAAATAATAAATCTTCTGTTCTTAAATCATGGAGGTATTGGGCACGTTCTTCTTTTTTCATTTCAATTGTTGGGTTTGCTGCGTATTTTTATTTTCATCGTAAAATGGTTTTCGAGAGCTTGACAGCTTATGAAAATAATTTTGTTTTGGATATTGTTCGTCAATTAAACTGTTGGGTTACTATCATCTTTCCACTATTAATTTTCTGGTTGGTATTCGATAAAAACAATAGGCATTTTTATGGTTTTAATCTCAAAAACGCCAATTTGAAAGCCTATTTTCAGATGCTTTTAATAATGTTTCCACTTGTTTTTGCGGCTTCCTTCCTTTCCGATTTCCAAGACAATTATCCAATAATGAAAGCCTGGGATTTGAATTCTCCTTTTGGCTGGAACAATTCAATTTATTATTTAATTTTTGAACCCCTTTACGGAATTAGTTTTTTATCCGTTGAGCTAGTTTTTAGAGGCGCTCTAGTAATTGGTATGGTTAAGTTATTAGGGAAAGAAGCTGTTTTGCCCATGGTGAGTATGTATGCTTTTTTACATTTTGGGAAACCTCTTGGAGAAACTATTGGATCTGTTTTTGGTGGTTATATTTTAGGTGTAATTGCACTTAAAAAGGAGCATATTTTTGGTGGGTTCATCATTCATGTAGGAGTTGCTTATTTAATGGAAATAACTGCTTTGTGGCAGCATTACTATAATTGAGAGGGCAATTGAACAATAATAATTGTTGGTTGGATAATTATCCGAAAAACAAATAGGCAATAAAAATTGCAGCAATTATTCCGACAGAATCTGCAATTAATCCGCAAACAACTGTGTAACGTGTTCGAGTTACATTCACTGCACCAAAATAAACAGCCAGAGTATAGAAAGTTGTTTCAGTAGAACCTTGAAAGACAGAAGCAAGCTTTCCAGCAAAAGAATCGGCGCCAAATGTAGACATCGTTTCCACCATCATTCCCCTTGCACCAGATCCGCTAAGAGGTTTCATAAATGCCGTTGGCATAGCGTCCACAAATCTAGAATCAACGCCAAAAGCATCAACAATCCAACGCAAACCACCAACCAAAATATCCAACGCACCACTAGCTCGAAACACTCCAATGGCGACCAACATAGCCACCAAATAAGGGATAATTTTTACCGCAACTCCAAAACCTTCTTTTGCTCCTATTACAAATGTTTCGTAAATATTAATTTTATTTTTTAAAGCTAAAGAGATGAACCCAACAATAATTGCCATTAATATAAAATTTCCAATTACGGAACTAATTACTGAAACTGTGTCCTGTTGTAAGCCGGTTAGCCAATAAATAAAACCCAAAACCAGAGCCGTTAGGCCGCCTAAATAACTAAGAACTGTTTTGTCGAACAAATTAATTTTCTGATAAATAGAAACGGAAATTAATCCAGCAAGTGTTGCAAAATAAGTTGCAATTAATATGGGCAAAAACACATCAGAAGGATTAGCGGCTTCGTTTGCCGAACGCAATGCCATAACAGAAACTGGGATAAGCGTAAGCCCGGAAGTGTTGAGCACCAAAAACATAATCTGGGCATTAGTTGCCGTATCTTTCTGTTTGTTTTCAGTTTGCAGTTCTTCCATAGCCTTAAGTCCTAAAGGAGTAGCTGCATTATCCAAACCAAGCATATTTGCCGATATATTTAACATCATGCTTCCCATCGCTGGGTGGTCTTTTGGAAGTTCTGGAAATAGTTTTCTGAAAAAAGGAGCAACCAAACGAGTCATAATTTTTACTGCTCCACCAGCTTCCCCAATTTTCATTATACCTAACCACAATGCCATTATACCCATTAGGTAAACGACAATTGAAATGGATGTTTCTGCCATATCGAAAGTAGACTGGACTATTGCAGAAAAAACATTTAAATCGGCTTGACCAAATTGCCAACCCCATTCTAGGAAAAAATCACGAAAGAAATATCCAATTAATCGAAGTATAGCTACGACAAAAGCGATGATAAAAAATCCTGCAAAAATGTAATGGAGAGCCATACTATTGAGTATTGCTCAAAAGTATTGGAAGGATAAGAAGGATTAAGAATACTTTTTTCAAATTATAAACATTGGGTTGTTTCGGATAACTTACAGTCCATATTCTTCAAAGTACCCCAAACCTTGTCGCACCATTTCTGGCTCACCGCTCGTACAATCTACTATTGACGATGGAATATTATTACCATACCCACCATCTATTACTATGTCAACTTTCTTTTTAAAAATTTCATAAATCATTTCTGGATCAGTCGTATATTCCAATATATCATCTTCCGCTACTACAGAAGTAGTAGAAATTGGATTTCCCAGTTGCCTAACAATTTCTCGAGGAATTTCATGATCAGGAATTCTTAATCCTATGCTCTTCTTTTTGTTTTTAAACAATTTCGGAACTTCTCCCGTAGCATTTAGGATATAGGTAAACGGACCAGGCAAAGTTTTTTTCATTAGCTTAAAAATAGGTGTTTCTACCCTAGCATATTTAGCCAACTGACTTAAATCGTAAACTACAATTGCCAATTTAGCATCCTTTAGTTTCATGCCCTTTAGCGCTGCCACTCGCTCTACAGCTTTTGATTTAGTAACATCACAACCAAAACCATAAACTGTATCCGTGGGATAAATTATAACCCCTCCATTTTGCAAACAATTTACGACGTGCTGAATAACATTGGGGTCGGGGTTTTTTGAGTTTATTCTAATGTATTCTGCCATGACGTAAAATTATGGATTTTAAAACGAGCCCCCACTAGAAAACGCTTTCTTTGTTTCCAAATTATTATCCTTGGGTTCAAAACGTTCCAGAATACTTAAACTAGCACTTTTTGCTACAGGCTTATCTGGCATTGTTGCCGAATATATCCTATCTACATTAGCCACTTATTTTTTAGGTGATTCCATTTTTCAGTGGACGATGATTTTATCCATTATGCTTTTTGCAATGGGTTTGGGCAGCAGAATAAGCGCATCGTTTGAAAAAAATATTTTAGAAAAGTTTTTATGGGCAGAGTTTGCTCTCTCTCTCCTTACCTCAACAGCGGCACTTAGCTGTTATGTTGTAATGGGTTACACAAATTACGTTGCCGTGTTTATTTATGGGTTTGCTATTGCCATTGGCCTATTAATAGGAATGGAAATCCCCTTAGTTACGCGAATAAACGAAAACAATGAAGAACTGAGAACCAACATAGCAGGTGTCATGGAAAACGACTACTACGGTAGTTTAATTGGAGGATTATTTTTTGTTTTTGTAGGACTGCCCTACTTGGGATTAACCCATACTCCTTTTGTGCTTGGAGGCATTAATTTTTTAGTAGCTATATTTCTTTTTTGGAAATTGAGAAACCATATAAATCCCTTACCTAGAAAAATATTTACAGCTTTAATTCCTGTTCTGTTTTTCACGCTTCTTTTCCTAGCTTATGGCGCAAACGAAATTATTTTACATGGTGAACAAGAAAGGTATGGCGATAAGGTTGTTTTTTCTGAACAAACCCGTTTTCAAAAAATAACAATCACCCAATACAAAGAACATTACTGGCTCTATTTAAATGGAAGTAAACAGCTTTGTACTTTTGATGAATGGCTCTATCACGAACCTTTGGTGCATCCTGCCATGCATTTGAGCAAGAACACCAAAAGTGTTTTAATTTTAGGCGCTGGTGATGGCTGTGCTATTCGTGAAGTTCTAAAATACAAGCAAGTAGAACAAATAACTTTAGTAGATATTGACCCTGAAATGACGAAAATCGGCATGTCCAACCCGATTTTTATTAAAATGAACGATAGCGCATACTATGACCCAAAAGTGAAAGTGGTAAATAATGATGCTTTCCAGTTTTTAGAGAATACCGACCAGTTTTATGATGTAATGATTTTGGATTTTCCAGACCCTAAGAGTATTGACATAAACCGAGTGTACACAAAAGAATTTTACCAACTTTGTTCCAGGAGGCTGCGCAAAAACGGAGTTTTAGTAACTCAAGCGGTTAGCCCATATTACACAACCAAAGCGTTTCGATCTATTGAAAAAACGGTAGCAAGTGCAGGGTTTAATACTTTACCAATTCACAACCATGTTTATTCCTTTGGAGAGTGGGGCTGGATAATTGGATCAAAAACACTTTCAAGCGATGAAATAAAAGAAGAGCTAAAAGCTAGTTCCTTTAATGATGTAAAAACTGAATGGATGACACCTGAAGCAATTCAACTTATGATTTCCTTCGGCAAGGATCTGCGACCATCTGACTCTGTGGAAGTAAACACGATTCAAAACCCCGTCTTGTATCGTTATTATTTGGATGGTACTTGGGCTCGCTACTTATAATGTGGTTATTCAGTAAAAATATTGACCTGTCCACTTTGTTTGCTCCAGTTTGGGCCATCTGGATAATACTTTTTTTATTACCCAATTCCATTCTTACAATTAACACACCCCTTTGGGTATGGGTAGTATTTGTTCTACTGATTGACGTTAGCCACGTTTGGAGTACCATATTTAGAACCTATTTTGATAAAGAAGAAAGAAGAAACCATTCTAAAATTTTATGGATTATTCCTTTGGCAAGCTTTATTATTTTATTTACAATTGCCTCTGAGTCAAGCATGTGGTTTTGGCGGATCCTGGCTTATTTGGCAGTTTTCCACTTCATGAAGCAGCAATATGGTTTTTTTGCTTTGTATTCAATTCCTACAAAGGCTAAGCAAGCTAAAAGATTACTGCCCGATAAGGTAGTCCTATACTTCAGTATGCTATTTCCTGTAATTTATTGGCATTTCCATGCTAGGGATTTTAACTGGTTTGTAAACAATGATTTTTTCCATTTCGCCAATAGTTTTAATGAAATGTGGAGTTTTCTCATTCCTATTTATTTTCTTGTAATTCTAGGCTGGCTATTGGAAGAATTTTTTTTAATTAGAGGAAACAAAATCCGTTTTTCTCTTGGACGAATCCTTTGGCTTTTAACAACCGCAGCTAATTGGTATATTGGAATAATCTATTTCAATTCAGACCTTACGTTTACAACTACCAATATAATTGCTCATGGTGTCCCCTATTTTGTTCTCATAATATATTACCAAAATTCAAAACCAAAAAAGGCAAAAACAAAATATCTGCCTTATGTTTTTGCCGCAACTGTACTTTTGGGATCCTTTGCTTTTGCATTTAGTGAAGAGTTTTTTTGGAACCTATTATTTAACCAAGATAAAGGAGGAGTATTCGGGAATTTCTTCGATTACCCAGAAGTTTCGAATCCTATATTAGTCGCCTTTTTTCTTGCTTTATTAACGTTGCCGCAGGTCGTTCACTACGTATTGGATGGTTTCATTTGGAAAGTAAACGCGAAAAACCCACATCTAAAAGAAATGCTAAAACCACAAAATGGATAGACGGGTATTTTTAAAGATAGGAGCTGGGCTTATTACTTTTTCAGTTGCATGTTCCATTGACAATAAAAAAGTTGGAAAGAGGAAATATTCCATCACAATAGATTCGAATAGAAAAATTGGGCACCTTGCTAGAAAAGCAACAGATAAACCCACTTCAAAAGTTTACATAACTGATGTATTGGTTGTAGGAGGCGGAATCGCAGGTTTGGCGGCGGCTAACTCACTAACTAACCGAGAGTCTGTTATTTGTGAAATGGGGAGCCGATTTGGCGGTACATCGTCGGCAGTGTCCATTGGAAATAACGAGTTTGCACAAGGGGCGCATTACGACTTATCCTATCCGAGCAATTTTGGCGAAGAAGGATTAAAACTT
>Ga0307998_1000522_pt1 | contig 21697 bp, 15 predicted proteins | sample Davwhametageno37_FD_203147 | JGI IMG/M metagenome (GOLD analysis project Ga0307998, IMG submission 203147) | Marine microbial communities from Davis Island wharf, Antarctic Ocean - #37 | ecosystem: Environmental > Aquatic > Marine > Unclassified | place: Antarctic Ocean: Davis Island wharf... | reverse complement strand
GGAGTTTGCGTGTCCGCCGGCTCAGCTTGTCAGGCGGGCGTCCTCGGCCCTTCGCATGTCCTACTGGGCATGGGATTTAGTCACACAGAGGCATCCGCGTGTGTGAGGGTGACACTCGGTAAAACCTCGACATTTCAGGATGTTCAGCGGTTTCTGACTGCGTTAGAGCAAGTCCATCCAATTGCCCTCCAGGCAACTCCTGCATAAACCCCTAAAGGCAAATTAGACTTGTAGCTATGCGTGTTTTAGCGGCAATGAGTGGCGGAGTTGATTCTGCCGTGGCTGCCGCTCGAGCTGTAGAGCAAGGCCACGAGGTTATCGGTGTTCACCTGGCTCTTTCTAGGATGCCGGGAACCCTTAGGACTGGCTCCAGGGGTTGCTGCACAGTAGAGGACTCGATGGATGCTCAGCGAGCCGCGAATAAGCTCGGCATTCCTTTTTACGTGTGGGATTTCTCCGAGCGCTTCAAGCTTGATGTGGTTGATGACTTTGTGGCCGAATACCAAGCCGGAAGGACTCCAAACCCCTGTATGCGGTGTAATGAGCGCATCAAGTTCGCAGCCTTATTAGAACGTGGGCTATCACTTGGCTTTGAGGCAATTTGCACTGGTCACTATGCATCAATCGTCGAAGACGGCGACGGTAACCTCGAACTGCATCGGTCTTTGGAGATGGCGAAGGATCAGAGTTATGTACTGGGAGTGCTAAACGCGAATCAGCTAGAGCACTCTATGTTCCCACTAGGGGCTACCGCGTCCAAAGATTTGATTAGGCAGGAGGCCACCGCCAGGGGGTTGAGTGTCGCAAATAAGCCTGACAGCTACGACATTTGCTTTATACCTGAGGGGGATACCCGCGAGTGGCTAAAGGACTTTGTACCAACTGACCCCGGCAAGATTGTAGACAGCGATGGAAATCAGCTAGGCCTGCACGACGGACACGTCGGTTTCACAATTGGCCAGCGCAAGGGATTGAGAATCGGAACTCCAGCAGCCGACCGCAAGCCACGATATGTACTGGAGATTAGGCCGAAAACCAAGGAAATTGTTGTGGGCCCCGAAGAGGCATTGCAAATCTCCGATCTCTTCGGCGCTCGCTACACCTGGTGCGGGAAAGCGCCTGAAAATCCCGAAGATGCCTTTGACTGTGACGTCCAAGTGCGAGCGCACGGGGATACCGTTCCAGCCACAGCGGCAATTGTTGATGGTCGGATGCATGTGCAACTGTACGAACCGCTTTACGGGGTACCCGCCGGACAAACCGCAGTCATCTACCTTGGAACCCGAGTATTGGGCCAAATGACCATAGATGAAACCCGTAGCAAGGTCTCAGCTGGTGCCTAGTCAGACTGTAAGAATCGAAGAAGTAAGAGCGCTGATTGAGAAATATCGAAACGCTTATTATCAACAAGACCAATCGCTTATTTCGGACGGTGAATACGATCTGCTCGAACAGGAACTCAAGGAGCTAGAAGCACTGGAGCCACTGGGCGCTGGGGATGCTCTAACAACCAAGGTTGGGTCTGGGTCCGGTAGTGTGTTCGATCCGGTAGTTCATGGGCAAAAGATGATGAGCCTGGACAATGTTTTTGACTCGCAAGGCTTTCAGGCTTGGGCCGAAAGGGTCGGTGCGGGGCCTTATTTGTGTGAACCTAAAATCGATGGACTTGCGGTGTCTTTGACCTACAAAGAAGGAGTGCTCATTAGAGCCGCCACCCGGGGAGATGGCGAGGTTGGCGAAGACATTACCCAGAATGCGATGACCATTCAGGGTGTCCCACATCGTCTTCTAGGTCAGAATCATCCAGAACTTGTCGAAGTTCGTGGCGAAGTGTTTTTCGAGCTTGAGGATTTTGCAAAACTAAACGCCAGAATCGTTTCCCAAGGTGGCAAACCCTTCGCTAATCCTCGAAATAGCGCTTCTGGCTCACTTCGTCAAAAGGACCCGGCTGTCTCGGCGACCAGGCCACTCAAAATGCTGGTACACGGTTTTGGAGTTTGGTCCGCTGACGTTTCCAGTCAGAGCGCGGTTTATGAAAAGCTCGCGCATTGGGGGCTTCCTACGACCAAGCGTTACCGGGTCCTTGAAACCCCAAACCTCGTGCTGGCATATATTTCCGAACTGGAAGCGGCACGGCCTACCATCGAGCACGAAATAGATGGGGTGGTCATCAAGGTAGATGATTTGGCAACCCAAGCAAGCCTCGGATCAACCTCCAGGGCTCCGCGTTGGGCAATTGCCTACAAGTATCCGCCGGAGCAGGTTTACACCAAATTATTGGACATAAAAGTCTCAATCGGAAGAACTGGTCGGGCAACGCCTTTTGCTGTTTTAGCTCCGGTTGTTGTTGCAGGCAGCCAGGTTGAATTTGCGACTCTGCACAACCAGGAACAAGTCAAATCAAAGGGTGTACTTATCGGTGACACAGTTGTCCTCAGAAAAGCTGGCGATGTGATCCCGGAAATCCTGGGACCGGTTGTGTCTCTGCGGGACGGCACTGAATGCCCTTTTGTCATGCCCTCTAATTGCCCCGAATGCCAGGCAAGGCTGGAGCCTGCAAGTCAAGGAGACATCGATTTACGGTGCAGCAACGCCAAGAGCTGCCCAGCTCAGCTTCGCGAGCGCATCGCCTACATTGGATCAAGAGCTGCACTCGATATCGAAGCACTCGGTTATGTAAGCGCGAGCGCACTCACAAATCCGGTTGAACCGGCGGTTGCCCCAATTTTGTCTGAAGCGGATTTATTTTCGCTCACCATGGAAAAGCTATTGCCCATAAGAGCCAAGGTAATAGATGCCGACACTGGCCTTGCGAGGAAAGACGCTGAAGGCCACGATAAAGTCGTCGATTATTTCAGGAAGAAAAATGGCGAACCCTCGGAGGTTGCTGTCAAGTTATTGGCAAACCTGGAAGCTGCTAAAACTAAGCCTCTTTGGCGTTTGTTGGTTTCATTGTCCATTAGGCACGTAGGTCCGGTTGCCGCCCGGGCACTTGCGGATAACTTTGGGTCCTTTAGGGCAATTTTCGAAGCCAGTCAAGAACAGCTCGCGGAGGTCGATGGCGTCGGTCCAACGCTGGCTGAATCGATAACCGGTTGGTATCTTGAGGATTGGCATCGACAAATTCTTGCCAGCTGGGAGGACGCCGGTGTGCAGCTGTCGAATCCGATGCACAGGGAACAAGGGGTATCTAAATCCGATGGACTGTTTGCTGGTCTGTCGATAGTAGTCACCGGTTCAATGGAAACAATGACCAGGGAAGCTATTGAGGCTCTGATAATAGAAAACGGCGGCAAGGCTGCTTCCTCGGTATCTAAGAACACGGCTTTTTTGGTAGCTGGCCCGGGGGCTGGTTCGAAGTTGAACAAGGCCGAGTCGCTGGATGTCTTGGTAATTACCGAAGCGCAGTTCCTAGATAAATTGCCAGCCTGACAGAACTAGACTTGGCTACGAACACCAATTGATGAAGTGAGAAACTGTATGTCTGAAATTACACCCGATTTGGTCCGCCATTTGGCGTCTCTCGCCAGAATCTTGGTCACCGATCAAGAGGTCGAGCAATTGGCCGGTGAGCTTGGAGTGATCGTGGATTCGGTTGCCACTGTCACCAAGGCTGTCTCCGGAGATGTGGCTGCGACAAGCCACCCAATTCCAATGGCAAATGTCTATCGGGAGGATGTCATTCTTCCGTCCCTAACTCAATTGCAGGCCCTTTCCAGTGCCCCCGACAGCACTGATGGCCGATTCAAAGTAAACGCAATCTTGGATGAGGATTAGAAATGACTGAGATAACTTCTTCCAGCGCGGCGGTTCTCGCAGGTCTCATTTCTAGCAAACAAGTCTCATCGGTGGAAATTACCACGGCATTTTTAGACCGTCTAGAAAAATTGAACCCAAAGACCAACTCCTACCTTTACTTCAATCGTGAAAACAGTCTGGCCCAGGCAAAAAAAGCGGATCAGCAACTGGCTGATGGAACTGCAGTCTCCCCGCTGCACGGTGTACCGATTGCAGTGAAGGACAACCTAACTACGACTGATGCTCCGACGACCGCCGGTTCAAAGATTCTTGAGGGCTGGGTTCCCCAATATGACGCAACCGTAGTTAGAAAGCTAAGAGAGGCTTCAATGCCTATTCTTGGAAAAACCAATCTTGACGAATTTGCAATGGGCTCCTCGACTGAGTTTTCGGCTTACGGCCCAAGCAAGAATCCGTGGGATCTGACCAGGATCCCCGGAGGTTCCGGGGGAGGATCCAGTTCTGCCATTGCCGGACATCTTGCTCCTCTTGCTATAGGTAGCGACACGGGAGGCTCAATCAGGTTCCCAGCAGCGATGACTGGCTCAGTTGGCGCAAAGCCGACCTACGGCGCAGTCTCTCGTTATGGCCTGATCGCCCTCGCTAGTTCTTTAGATCAAATAGGCCCAGTGACCAATAGCGTCATGGATGCGGCCATGTTGCAGGATGTAATCGCTGGGCATGATCCCCATGATTCGACATCCTTGCCAGATAGCTTGGGCTCTATGGTTCAGTCTGTAAAAGAAGCGGATGTTAAAGGCCTCAGAGTCGGAGTCATAAGGCAACTGTCTTCAGACGGCTTCCAGCCGGGGGTAAAGGCCTGCTTCGACGACACGATTGAGAAACTTGCTGCTGCAGGCGCTGAGATTATTGAGGTTGATTGCCCAAGCTTTGAATACGCAGTCGCCGCCTATTACTTGATCTTGCCTGCAGAGGCTTCCTCGAATCTGGCGAAGTTTGATTCGGTCAGATTTGGACTCAGAGTGACTCCAGAAGGAAATCCCACCATAGAAGACGTCATGGCTGCCACTCGTGAACAGGGCTTCGGACCAGAGGTCAAAAGAAGAATAATTCTGGGCACCTACGCGCTTTCCTCTGGTTACTACGATGCCTACTATGGCTCGGCCCAAAAGGTCAGAACACTAATCCAGCAAGATCTAGCCAAGGCATTTACCCAAGCTGATGTATTGCTGACCCCCACTGCACCCACCACGGCATTTAAGATTGGCGAGAAGGTCGATGACCCACTGGCGATGTATCTAAACGATGTCGCGACGATCCCTGCGAATTTGGCTGGAATCCCGGGAATCTCAGTTCCAAATGGACTTGCTTCAGAGGATGGACTGCCCTCCGGCGTGCAGATTCTTGCCCCAGCGATGCAGGATGGCCAGATGTATCGAGTCGCCAGCATCGTGGAAAAACTTTATACGGATCAATGGGGCGCCTCGCTAATTGCAAGAGTGCCTGATTTGGAGGCGCTGTAATGGCTAAAGAGCAACTAATGTCCTACGAAGATGCCATTGAGCGTTTCGAGGTGGTGATCGGGCTTGAGGTCCACGTCGAGCTAAACACGGTCAGCAAAATGTTCTGCGGTTGTGCAAATAACTTTGGCTCGGAGCCAAACACCAATGTTTGCCCGACTTGTCTTGGATTACCAGGCTCACTGCCAGCGGTTAATCGCAAAGCTGTGGAGTCCTCAATTGCTATCGGACTAGCGCTGGATTGCCAGATTGCGTCCAATGGTCGCTTTGCTAGAAAAAACTATTTCTATCCAGACCTAGCCAAAAACTTCCAAACCTCGCAGTTCGATGAACCAATTGCGTTCGAGGGTGAGATTTCAATCGAGCTAGAAACCGGCGAAGTGTTTATGGTCCCGATTGAGCGCGCCCATATGGAGGAGGATGCTGGAAAGCTGACTCACGTCGGTGGAGCAACCGGCCGAATTCAAGGAGCCGAGTACTCTCTGGTTGACTATAACCGCGCCGGTGTTCCGCTCGTGGAGATTGTCACCAAACCCATCTACGGAGCGCTTGACAAGGCTCCAGAGCTGGCTGCGACCTATGTCAGAGCGATCCGCGACATTGTAAAGAGCATGAACGTGTCGGATGCAAAGATGGAGCGCGGTAACGTGCGTTGCGATGCAAACGTTTCACTCCGAGAAAAGGGTGCAGAGAAGCTTGGGACCAGAACCGAAACCAAGAACGTGAACTCCCTGAAAAGTATCGAAAACACGGTTCGCTATGAAATTCGACGCCAGGCCTTCATTCTTGCGTCCGGCGGAAAAATCATTCAGGAAACCAGGCATTGGCACGAAGACCGCGGACACACTTCTGCCGGTAGGCCAAAATCCGACGCCGACGACTATCGCTACTTCCCGGAGCCAGATTTGGTGCCGGTTCAGCCGAGCCAAGAGTGGATCGAAGAGATTCGCCAGACACTGTCAGAAAAGCCTGCGCTGAGGCGTAAACGTCTTCAGGCTGCTTGGGGATTCGCGGATCTTGAATTTAGAGATGTTTTGAATTCTGATTTGCTAGACGAGATTGAGGCGACTGTTTCCGCTGGAGCCAGCCCACAGTCAGCCAGAAAGTGGTGGACAGGTGAGCTGGCCAGATTGGCAAACGCCCAACAGGTAGCTGTGCAAGACCTCCCAATCACTCCAGAGCAAGTGGCCAGCATTCAGAGCTTGATCGATTCCGGTGAGTTGACCGATCGCATCGCAAGGGACGTAGTTGCGGGTGTATTGGCAGGCGAGGGCGAGCCGGCCGAAGTCATTGAAAGCCGTGGCTTGAAGATTGTTACCGACGAGGGCGCGCTCATTGCCGCAATTGACAAGGCGCTGGCGAGTCAACCGGATGTCATGGAGAAGATTCGGGACGGCAAACTTCAGGCTGCTGGGGCCGTAATCGGAGCTGTAATGCAAGAAATGCGCGGTCAAGCCGACGCAGCCAGAGTACGAGAGCTCATTTTAGAAAGAGCCAAGTAACTACTGGGGTGAGTAACGGGACTTGAACCCGCGACCCCCTGGACCACAACCAGGTGCTCTACCAGCTGAGCTATACCCACCATGTCTGGACTTGCCAGAACGCTTTAGAGTGTATCAGCCTCCAAGGCTAAAACTGCCTCCTTTAGATCCTTCACCGAAGGACCCGGTGCCGGAACTAGAAATACTTGTCGGTAGTAGCGAAGCTCCATGATCGACTCTTGAATGTCAGAAAGCGCTCGGTGACTGACATCTTTTTTGGGGAGCTGGAAGTAAATCTTTGGGAACCATCGCCTTGCCATTTCCTTGAAGGAGCTGACATCAATGTTCCGATAGTGCAAAAACGAGTCGAATTCCGGAGTTTGACGGTTCAGAAACATTCGATCGGTGCCGATTGAATTTCCGGCCAGAGGCGCCGTGCCTTTGTCGGTAACCCATTGCTTCACATACTCGAGCACCTGCTGCTCGGCCTTCTTGATCGAAATACCCTTTGGTATTTCAGTTATCAAGCCGGAAACTGTATGCATGTTGGTTACAAACTCGCCCATGTTTTTCATTGCTTTGCGTGAGGGCTTAACGACCACCTGAAAACCTTCGTGAACCGGCTTCAGGTCTTCGTCAGTTACGATTACTGCAATTTCGCAGATTTCATCAACCCCGACCTCGAGCCCAGTCATTTCGCAGTCGACCCAAACTATAAAAGAAGACATCTGCGATTAGTCGTTCGAGTGACGCGGGTTCTTGGCGGCTTTAATCTGGTCCTTGCGGTCCTGCTTATCCTTTTTCTTGGCTGCCTTAACTTCTTTCTTAGTCAAGGGCACAACGGCTTCCTCATCTTGACTTGCCGGCATTTCAGCAGCCGATCCAGATAGGGCGGGAGCCGGCTCCACTGGGACCGTGGGTTCATCCCAAATCATGCTTGACTCATCATCCAGTTCGACTTCGTTGGGCTCCTCTGTCCAAGCAAGCTCTGGCGCGGATGAGGCCGGTGCTGGCCGGAAGGTCTGCTCAGGCTCTTGCTCCTCCGGAGCTTCTTTGACAGCGAACTCGTCATCAGGAGCGTCGACCTCAGTTGCTTCTTGAACGGCCTCAGGATTCGGCAGGGTGTCGGTCAGCACAGCAGCTGATGCTGTTGGGGTTGTGTCTGAAGCGGAAATCGCGCTCTTGCCCGAGCCGGTTTTCTTGGCTAGGCGAGCTTGTTTTTTGACTAGTCGCCGTTCCACTCTGATTACCTTGCGTTCCTTTCGACCCTCCACCAGCCAGTACAGGACAGGAACAAGGATCAGAGTCAAAAGAGTGGATGAAACAAGTCCACCAATTACGACTATCGCAAGTGGCTTAGAAATAAACCCGGAGTTTCCTGTTACACCCAGGGCTAAGGGGGTGAGGGCGAATATAGTCGCAAGAGCTGTCATGAGAATTGGTCTCAGCCTTTGCCTTGCTCCAGCAATCAGAGAATCCTCTACGCTTCTGCCTTTCTTTCGATACTGATTCACCAGGTCTAGCAACACAATCGCGTTCGTGACCACCAGCCCAACCAGTAGGAGCATTCCTATTAGCGCAGGAACCCCAAGAGCGGTGTCTGTGATTAGTAGTAGCCCCAGAGCTCCAATCGCGGCAAACGGAATTGATACCAGCAGCAGGAGCGGCTGAATCAGGCTTCCAAACGTTGCGACCATAACGATGTAGACAATGGCAATCGCCGCGAGCACGGCTGTACCAAGCTGGCTGAAGCTCTCGGCCTGGTCGGCCGCTGCTCCACCGACGATTGCTTCAGCACCCGCCGGCAGTTCAATGAGAGCCAAACTCTCGGTAATGTCGGCTGAAATAGCGCCTAGATCTTCACCGATAGGGGCTAGCGAAACTGTTGCGGTGCGGTTACCTCTCTCAGATGTTATTGAGGTTGGTTTTAGAACTTCAGTGATAGTCGCAATGCTGTCCAGACGAACAGGGCCCTGGAATGTCGGAATTGACAAAGCCTTCACCTCGTCGATGGATTCTGGAGCTTGGGTGCCGGAGATGTAAACATCAGCATCCTTACCCTCGATGTTCAGGGTGCCAAGGGATGAAGGGCGAAGTTGAGAGGCGACTATCCCGGTCACTGTAGTCTCAGTCAGCAAGTAACTTGCGGCCTTCTGCCTGTCTACAACTACCTCAAGAACTCTTTGATCCGCGTCCAGGGTGGTTGTGATTGAGCTTACGTTTTGAACATCGGCCAGTCCCGTAACAAGATCATTTACCGATTCCTGGAGAAGTGCGGGATCGCTTGCTGAAACCTCAATGTCGATTGTCTCGCTGGAACCGAATCCTCCGCCAGTCGAAACTGTGATTTCGCTTCCCGAGGCTACTTCAAGCTGACGCACTGCTGTTTGAAGGACTTCCACGTCCACACCATCTTCTGCGGTTATTGTCAAGCGCACGCCTGAGGCTGCCCTGCCAAAGGCAACTCTGCCATCGGCTCCAGATGATCCGATGGTGCTTTGTACTACTTCGACACCGTCGAGAGCCATGATTTGGTTTTCAAGTAGAGCCGACGCTCTGTCTTGTTCCTCGAGGGTCACGTTGCTTGGCATGCTCAGCTGGGCGTCGAACTGGTTCGACCCGCCACCATCAATGAAGTTCGTTTTCAAGAGTGGAACAAGTGAGAGCGTGTAGCCCAAGATCAATACTGCAGCTGTCAGAGTGACCCAAGGGTGATTCTTGGTTCCATTGAGGATTGGAATATAACCGCGCTGAAGCAGGCTGCGCTTTTCGCGTTGCTCCTCGAGCTCTCGCTGGTCAACCTCGAAGGCAACTGGGTCAGCAGCTTGAGCCGCCAAAAGACGCTTCGGCATGCGAAGGAACCAGTAAGCCAACACCGGCACGATAGTTAGGGAAACTAGTAGAGATGCGAGCAATGCTATTGCGACTGTGAATGCGAATGGACGGAATAGCTCGCCAACTAATCCGGAAACTAGCGCGATTGGCAGGAAGACTGCAACGGTGGCTAGGGTCGACGACGTGATTGCTAGAGCGACCTCCTTGACTCCAGAGAGAACCGCCTTCGAGCGCTCCTCACCATAGCTCAGGTGTCGGTTTATGTTCTCAATAACTACGATCGAGTCATCTACTACTCGGCCAATTGCGATTGTCAAAGCACCGAGGGTTAATAGGTTCAGGGAGTAATCAGCAAACTCCAAAGCGATGAAAGTTATAAGCAATGATGTCGGTATCGAAATAGCAGTGATGATCGTGGATTTCACGCTCAACAGGAAAATCAGAATCACGAGGATTGCAAACCCAAGACCCAGTAGGCCCTCAACCGTCAAGTCCTTGATGCTCTCTTCAATAAACGGCGCCTGGTCAAAAATCGTCACTACTGTCACGTCTGTTGCTAGAGCAGCCCGTAGATCGGGGATCAAGTCTTGTATGCCTCGGGAGACGTCAACCGAGTTGCCGTCCGGAGTCTTCGTGATCGAGATAGCTAGGGTTTCATTGCCGTTGGTTCGAGCAATTGAGGTGATCGGAGCATCCTCGTAGGTGACTGCTGCAACATCGCCAATTGTTAGAACGCCAAGAGCATTTGCATTGGGCGTTGCCGAAATTAGAGGTAGGGACTCCATCAAGGAAACTGTGTCAACAGCATTTCCCATCTGAATGGAAATGCTGCCATCTGAGTCAGTCAAAGAGCCCACCGGCAAAACCAGTCCATTAGCACGCAGCGCTGCGGAGATGTCTCTCTGACTGAGACCATTTTGAGCAAGAGCTACTTGGTTGAGTTCTAAATTGAGTCTTTTTTGCTTTCCTCCCGAGACAGCAATTTCCCTAATGCCACTTACTTGCTGGAAAATCGACGGGGCAATCTTGTCAAGCTCTGCGCTGAGGCTCTCGTTGTCGCCATTATTGGCCGAAATCGCAAGGACGATTATTGGAACTGAGTCGAAGCTACCCGAAATAACCTGGGGGTTTACGTCTGCGGGAAGCGAGGCCTCGACTGCGCTGATGGCATTATTTAGCCTCTCGGTCGCATCGGAGGTGCTTGTGCCAAATTCAAAAGAGACTCGAAGAATCGATAGTCCGGTTGAGGAAGTGACGCTGGTTGATTCCAAGCCCTCCAGGCCGATAACAGCATTTTCAATAATCACGGAAACTTGACTGTCAACAACCTCGGGTGATGCTCCGGCATATGAAGTGACAATTGCAGCCGACGGAATCTCTATGGATGGAATTAGTTCTTGTTTCAGGTTGCCGACGGAGAGTAGGCCGAACACACCGATAATGAGAGTTATTAGTGCAACAACAGCGCGATTTGCTAGCGAAAGTCTGGAAATATTTGACAACTAATTACCTCTTTGATTGTTGGCTCTACTGACAACTCAACAGTTTAGGAGATTAGTCCCTTAAATTACGAGCCGGTACTTTAGAAACCGTGTCAATCAGATGCTTAGCGCCGCAACAAATTGAACCGGGGTTCCGAACCTGTGACCAGTCACGGTTACAGACTGCTCCTTGAAGTAGGGCAGCAGTTCAATTCGTCCGGATTCGGTTAACTCATGACTGTAAACAGCCACGTCGCAGCTGGAAAGAGCGCTGTCGGCATCGACTTCTGAAGCATTACCGACTAGTCGAACTCGCCGCGGGCTCGCCGCTAGCCTCTTCTCAAAGCCGTCTTGATCTTCTATGGCCACGCGCAATCCTGAGCTTTTCAGCAAGGAAATCACGTTCTTATCCAATTCAAAAGAACTGATGTCGAGGTTTCCTAGCGCCAGAGCAACGGAGAGAGCCCTCATGGTTTCATGACTGGTCGCATTCTTCTCAATACGAAGTACGCAATCGCTTCTTCTATAGCGAAGCACATTCCGCTCGCTGTCCAGGTTAGAAGGGTCGGTAGCGTTACTGAAGGTGTCCGTTAGAGCCACCTGGTCAGATTTGGCTCCGCGAATGAGCGACTCCATCTCAGCGTCGGACAAGTCAGCTAGCTGAGCTATGGCAAGCAGCTGGTTCACGCTCTTATTCAGGATCTCAGCGCTAGCAGTCGAATGCGAGCTCTTCCAGTTGGTCAGACTAAGGATGTAGTTTGGTCCACCAGCTTTGGTGCTGGGTCCTACACTCGAGCGCTTCCAGCCTCCGAAGGGCTGACGCTGAACGATAGCACCGGTGATTCCCCGGTTCACGTAGAGGTTTCCAGCCTGAATAGTGGCGAGCCACTTCTCTATTTCGACTGCATCCAGAGAGTGGATCCCGGTTGTTAGTCCGTAGTCCACTGAGTTCTGAAGAGCGATTGCTGCTTCCAGGTTTGGTGCGATCATGATGGACAAAATTGGACCAAAGTACTCGGTCAGGTGACTGGTCGAATTTGGCACGACATTAATTCGAATCCCTGGGGACCATAGCTTTCCAGTTTCGTCCAGCTGAGCGGGCTCAAGTAGCCATTTCTCTCCGCGGCTAAGCTTCGTCAGGCCCTCGAGAAGTTTGCCTGAGGGCGCCTCAATCATGGGACCCATTTGAGTCCTCGGGTCATTGGCATGACCGACGTGCATACTGCTTACCGCATCATGTAGCTGGCGCAAGAATCGCTTTGACTTGTGGACAGATCCAACCAAGATAACCAGCGAGCTAGCTGAACATTTTTGACCAGCATGACCAAAGGCGGAGTAGGCAATGTCCTTGGCGGCTAGATCGTAGTCAGCGCTCTCCGTGACAATAATTGCGTTCTTGCCGCTTGTTTCGGCAAGCAGTCTTAGGTCAGGGCGGAAGCTCTTGAACAGCTGGGCTGTCTCGTACCCGCCGGTTAGGATCACTTGGTCGACATCGGGGTGGGACAGAAGTTGCTTACCGAGCCCGGACTCACTTAGTTGAATCGGGATAAATACGTCTTGGTCAATAATTTTTGAAATTATGTCTGCGAGAACCGCACCGCATCTGGCCGAGGCGCCCGCAGGCTTGAAAATAACTGCTGAACCTGCGGCTAGAGCGGACAGGGCACCGCCGGCGGGAATGGCAATGGGGAAGTTCCACGGGGGAGTGACAACGGTGACGCCGAATGGCACGGGGGTTGCACCATCTATCTTGTCTAGCTCAAGGGCGCGATGCGCGTAGTAGTGAGCGAAGTCAACAGCCTCCGAGATCTCAGTGTCGGCTTGATCTATTGTCTTGCCGGCCTCGGCCATCGCGACTTCTATTAAGCGGCCCCTGTTGGATTCCATCGCGACGCCGATTTCATGGAGCTTTCCGGCGCGAGTCCGTAAAGACTCCTTACTCCAGCGTGCCCCACCATCAACTGCCCTATCCATGATCCCTTGAAGTTCGGCTTCACTGGATATTGTTTGTTTCGCTACTAGGTCTATACCGATATCGCCGGTTCCGGCGCGACCAATAATTTCGTAGGCCCAGGCTCGGTTGGCGGCTAAAGACGGGTCAGTGTCCGCGGTATTCGCAAAGCCTTTCGCCGGGGGAAACGCAACGTCGTTGTGACGGTCTTGCAGCCGGTTGGGAATTGGAATTTCCAAATCCAGCATGGTCAGGGAAACCTTAAAGCGTTCCTCTTCAACCTGGAAAACATCCGGGTCCGCCAACCTAAACGCGTTGGAAAGAAAATTCTCTTTAGAGGCGCCCTCTTCTAGTCGTCGAATTAGATAGGCAATGGCAACATCGAATTCTTGCGGGTGAACAACAGGGGTGTAAAGAACTAAAGTTCCAACGGTCTTCCGAATCACATTGGCTTGCGCTTCAGCCATGCCCAGAAGCATCTCAAAGTCCATGCCGGTTTGAGCATTTCGCTGCGAAGCTAACAACCAGGCGAAGGCAAGATCAAATAGGTTGTGACCCGCGACCCCAATCCGAACGTTCGCTACTCGGTTTTCGGTCAACGCATAGTTCAGGACCCGTTTGTAGTTGGCATCCGCCGCCGCTTTTGATTCAACTGTTGCAAGTGGCCAGCCGTGGGACTCCGCGTCCACTCTTTCCATCGGCAAGTTGGCACCTTTTACGACTCTGACCTTCACTGGAGCTCCTCCAGCTAAAACGCGTCCAGCAGCAAACTGCTGAATATCGATCATTGCTCTGACCGCGTCTGGCAAATATGCCTGCAGGACGATGCCGGCCTGAAGCTTAGAAAATTCTGGTTTTGACAATATGCCCTTGAAAACCGCCACGGTCATATCGAGGTCGTGGTACTCCTCCATGTCTAGGTTTATAAACTTTTGCTTTTTTGACTCTGAGGCAATTCGGTAAAGCGGGGCGAGACGCTCAATCACGTCACTCACGGTTTCATTGAAGGACCAGGGGGAGTGAGGCGACACGATTGCTGACACCTTTACTGAAACGTAATCGACATCCGGCCTGGAAAGCACATCCTTCACCTTCTGCAGCCTGCGGTCGGCTTCCTTGCTGCCAAGAACCGCTTCTCCCAGTAGGTTGACGTTCAGAGTCGAACCTTGCTTCGATAGGCGGGAGATGCTTCTGCTCAATTTGGCTGGGGTTGCGTCAATCACCAGGTGCTCCACAAAAGAGCGCAACACCTTGCGAGCAATTGGAATGACAATCCATGGAAAAGGTCTGGCTAGGTTCGCTCCGAGAGAAACCATTGCCCGAAGAATCCAGGGTAAAAACTTTGGTGTGATTTTGCGAAGCCGGTAAAGGTTTTTTGCCGCGACTCTAATGCTCTCGGGCCTGATTACTCCGTCTACAAAGCCGACCGCAAAGTCCAACCCGTTCGTGTCTTGGAGCAGGCCGGAAAGTCGATCCGCCGCTTGCGAATTTTTCTGCTGAGAGGCGTTGAGTACCCAATGTTGAACCTGCTCAACCACTGCCGCAGATAGTTCATCTTTTGCCGGGACAATAGGAATTTGAGTAGTGCTAAGCGTCATCGGTTTGCCGTCTCTCATTGGAATCTACACAATTAGTCTAATTGGCAAATTACTCTGGAAAGTAGCTCACGTCCTGGTTTTATTTCCTCATGCTCTTGGACTGATTCTCGCCCAGACCAAAACCTTTCTTGACAAGGGCTTGTAGACTATTGACGGCTTCAAAGCCAACCCCGCCTTCGTAGCTCAGTGGATAGAGCAGGAGCCTTCTAATCTCTTGGTCGCAGGTTCGATTCCTGCCGAGGGCACCAAGTCAAGACCGAAGGCCGCTGTTTGCCGCCAATCCCCAGGTCTTCAAGCCCGCCGCAAAAACAGCTAAACCGTGTCAGCGACGCTCTTCCGCGATCGAATTACCGCCGTCAATCACTATTTCTTGCCCGGTCAGGTAAGCGGACTCCCTCGAGGCCAACCAAAGCGCGGCGGCGGCAATCTCTGCCGGGGTTCCAGAGCGGCCGAGCGGTGTTCTAAGGCCCTGGCTGGACTCATCAGCTAACTGGGTGTCGGTGGCTATCCATCCCGGCAGGATGGCATTGCAGGTAATTTGGTGGCTGGCCTCATCCAACGCCAGAGATCTCATCAGCCCAACCACTGCGGCCTTTGCTGCGGCGTAACCGGGTTGATGTCTCATCGCCATCCGTGGGCCGGTCACCGATGAAACCATGATGATGCGGCCCCTGGTGGATGCTCGAAGAAGTGGGAGTGCGGCTCGAGTGACTTTAAAAACTGTGTCCAAATTTCGAGAAATTCCCATTTCCCATGACTCATCGCTGATTTGGGTTAAGTCGGCCGTCTCATCATCGCTAAGGGGAGCCTTCGCTGAGGTCATGCCAGCATTATTTACCAGGATGTCGAGCTCCGTAAAGCTGGACAATAGTTGTTGGACCTGGTCAGAGTCAGTCAAATCAGCGATTGTGGCGCTGATTTGAGGAGTACCTGTTCCTTGGGCTTCTTGGAGTAGTTCCCGAAGTTCGTCGGCACGCTCATGAACCCTCTGAGTTGTAGAAGTGATGTGCACCGAGGCGCCCTGAAGCATTAGGTGTTGCGCTATGGAAAAACCAATTCCACCTTTTGCTCCAACTCCAGTTATCAAGGCGATGGTTCCAGGAAGATCAAACATGTTTTGAGGCTAGCAGGCTGCAAGGGGGACACAAGAGTTCCTGGTCGCAGTTTCGATTACTGCCGAGGGCACTTTTTATGTTGTGTGCACTTGACTATCTCGAATTTTGGCGACGACGCGATCCATTTGTTGCGCCTTGCGAATGGGGTCTCGAACCAGGTGCTCTTGACTGCTGATTTTGGGGCTTTCCAGACTCGCTCAGTGCTCGCTTTCGCTGGGCATTTCGACCAGTCGACGTACCAGTCTTTTTGGGCTGGGCTGTTGGAGCAGTTGGCTTCACATATTCGGCAACCTCACCAATGAGAGCTATTACTGCCGGTGATTTTTCATTAACCGACTGAGGCTTTACGGAAATTTTGGCTTTGCTCAGCAAATCAGATAAATCTTTACGCTGGGTAGGCAAAGATATAGTCACCACATCACCTGCTGCTCCAGCCCTTGCTGTTCTTCCAGAGCGGTGAAGGTATGCCTTGTGCTCAGCAGGCGGATCAACATGAATCACGAGGTCCACTCCGTCAACGTGAACGCCTCTTGCTGCGACGTCTGTGGCCACTAGTACTCTGGCCCGACCAGCGCTAAAAGCCTCCAGATTCCGATCCCTAGCGGCCTGGGAAAGATTGCCGTGTAAGTCAACGGCTGGTATGCCGGCTTGGGTTAGTGCCTTGGCAAGTTTCTTGGCGTGGTGCTTGGTTCGCATGAACAAGATTCTTCTTCCCGTTCCGGAAGCCAGGGCGTAGACCAATCGCTTTTTTGCTTCTGCGTCGGATGCTTCAAGCACGTGATGGGTCATCTGAGTAACCGGAGAATTGGCTTCGTCAACTGCGTGCATAACCTGGTTCTGCAAAAACTTATCTACGAGCTTTTTCACGCCGTTATCCAACGTCGCCGAGAACAATAGGCGCTGGCCGCCTCTCGGGGTGGCATTCAAAATTCTGGTAACTCCGGGCAAGAAACCAAGGTCTGCCATGTGGTCAGCCTCATCCAATACGGTTATCTCAATCGCATCTAACTTCAAAATGCCCTGAGCCATTAGGTCTTCGAGTCGGCCGGGGGTCGCCACGATAATCTCGACACCATCCCTGAGTGCTTGAACCTGCTTCTTTTGAGGTACGCCTCCAAAGATTGTGGTAACTCGTAGATTCATAGCGCTAGCCAATGGCTGGAGCGCATTAGTAATCTGCGTGGCCAGTTCACGGGTTGGCGCTAGAACTAGGCCTCTCGGCTTACGAGATGTGTCCCTACTATTTGCGGAAGCAGCAAGTCTGGCCACCATTGGGATTCCAAAAGCCAAGGTTTTGCCAGAGCCAGTTTTGCCTCTACCCAAAACATCTCTACCGGCCAAGGTGTCTGGCAGCGAATCGACTTGGATGGGGAACGGTGTATCAATGCCTTGAGCACTTAGCACAGCCGCGATTTCGGCTGGCACGCCAAGGTCAATAAAGGTCTTTGAAGACATAATGTAATTACTTTCATGTGATGCAAAACATCACTTTTGAGCCCAAAGTTTTGGGGAATACGGCGAAGACATCGATGGATGAATTCGTTCGCCGAAAGAAAAAGTTTAGCCACAGTTTCGTGGGGGTCGTTCTACGACGCAAGACGGTGATTTATCACCGGCTCCTTAGAAGTCTAGGGGAGTTATGCAAAAGGTCATAGGACTAGTTTGCTGTTTCTATATTTGCCGCGGGCTCAGCACGCTTCAAGTTATTGATTCCTCGAATACCAAAACTGCACCTAGGCTGTTTAGGGATAGAGGATGCAGGCCACCGACAGCTCAAGAGGCCTCAATCTCCACTGTGTTGAGCGCCGAAGATTACTGCTTCTCATCAAGAGCAGCGAGTGAAGGAGTCAAGAGATGTCCAGCGAAAGCGCCGAAAGCTTAGATTCGCCGAACACATCCGGACCTCTGAGTCGCGCGTCACAATTTTTCTATACGAAATCAAACCTTGTCACCGGGTTGCTGATGACATCCGTCTTTGTGGGCTATCTTGGCTTGTTTTTAACGGCCAAGGGGACCGCTTTCGAAGTTGCCAACAGCAACGTCAGATCGCTAGGAACGTCGCTGGGCTTCGGTCAAGCAGAGATTCTCGCGTTCTTTGCGGAACGCTCTGATCAGATGATCGATGCCTACATCGACTTCAATCAAATTTGGGACACTCTTTTCGGGTTGATCTACGGGCTTATGTACGTGGTCTGGGTGTCGGTGTTATTGAAGTCATATTCTCAAAGGGCTGGCGTTCTAAATCTTCTCCCATTTGGTCAAGTGGTCTTTGATTGGATTGAGAACTTCGCCCTAGTTGCGCTTTCAAACCAGTTCCTTGCCGATGGTGTGATTTCTCCGTCGACGGCTGTGCTCGCCTCGACAGCTTCAGTCGTCAAATGGGTATTTTCACTATTGATCTATGTACTGATTTTGGTCGGCATTGTCATGCGGTTAGCGCGGGCGGTGAAGCGACGACGTTGGCTCTAGATGCGAGTCACGGGCATCAGCCCTAGCAGCAGTCGCTGGCAGATGAAATTGGGAGCTGTTTGGAGGTGCTCGAAAGCTCCCTTTTCTCGTTGTCTCTAGATAGCACCAGTACCGCATCCGGATAGTAGCCATCCGGGTAGGCCGGACAAACCGCCGCGTACCCGTTGTTCCGCTTGAGGACGTGTCCGGCAAAGTCATTCTTGATCATGAAGGCCTCGGCCTCCTCAATGCTGCTAAATGGTTTTGTGCACTTGGTGTAGTTCCAGTCGCTCATTACAACAGCATACATAGATGTCCCAGATTGGTTGAGGGTGAATGACCTTGATGATCTCAAATCGAAGCTCATTGGCGTGGTCGTTGCGATTATTGCTGTTGTGTTCGTTGGGGTATTTGTGGACGCGAATCCTGGGTCTGCTGTTGTCGCCTTCGGCCTAGGCGCGGGTGCGCTAGTTGCTGGCCTTGGAATCTGCGCTTTCGCGAAGCGCAAAAGCCGCTCTGCGAAAAAACTAGAGAGTAGCTAGAGCGTTATGTAGTGGTGGAAGCCACTCTAATAATAGGAAGGGAGAGCGAGGCGGCGACGATTGGACTGAGAACATCATCCGTAATACCCATCTCGAAGGATTCTAGATCGAACGCCTTGAACAATGCTTTTCTGTGAAATTTAGAGCTGTCAGCCACAAAATAGGATTCTCCTGCCACTGACATCATTGCCCTCTTTGTTTCAGTTAAATAACTTATATTATTGAAAACCCCACTGGTGTTTACAGCGTCCGCGCCAAAAACCGCAATGTCTACTCGCAGCGTCTCTATTTGCTCTACTGAGGTTGGCCCCCACATCGTATAGAGATCCGGTAGTAGCTCCCCACCTATGAACAGCAAATTCATGCCGGGCTTTTTGGCTATGACTATTCCTATTCGAAGGTCATTTGTCACTACCGTGAGGATCCGATTGGAAAGCGCTCTTGCCACCTCCAGTGTCGTAGAACCGCTGTCGAGCATCACCACTTGGCCGTCTCTGATGCGCTCGGCCATTGCCTTACCGATTGCTTTTTTTTCATTTGAGTGAATCTTGCTTTTCAGGTCAGCGGGGGTTTCAGTAACCTGGACAGAGCTGGCGCCTCCATGCGTTCTCTGAATAAGATCGAGCTCGTTCAGCTTTTCCAAGTTACGCCTAACTGTCGAGTCGTCTACACCCAATTGATCTGCTAAGGCACGAACTGTCTGAAAACCACTCGTCTGAATTATTTCGAGAATTTGCGCTTTGGTCGACATCTGTGAGCACTCCAATTTTCTTGCAATTAATCTCAAACTTCAACTGGTGCAAACGTAGCACCTGTTTGGTAACGGTTTGCTCACAATGTGCACGATATGCACGAATTTGCGCGAAGCAAGTTGACAAACGCGCATCTCGATGCTTAGGTCATGGAATCAGGAGTTCCGGCGGATCCTGAAAAAAAAATTCCGCCTTGAAAATAAGACACAAGGGAGTGCAACAATGAGTCTAAGAAAGAACATGTTCACCGCAGCAGCTCTGGGGGCATCTGTATTGCTTCTTGCGGGCTGCACCTCAACAGTGGATCCTGTGGAGACTGCAACAGAGGCCGCCACCCAAGCCGCTGCATCCGATCAAAGTATGGTCGTTGTGGTCAAGTTGACTGGAATCGGCTGGTTCGACCGTATGGAAGAGGGAGTTCTTGAGTTCGCTGCTGAAACTGGAATCGATGCTCGCCAAGAAGGTGGAGATGATGCCAGCCCAGAGAAGCAGCTAGCGATTATTCAGAACCTACTGGCTCAAGATCCAACTGCCATAGCAGTCGTGCCAAACTCGCCTGAAGCTCTTGAAAGCATTCTGAAAGATGCTCGAGCCAGAGGAATCATTGTGGTTTCTCACGAAGCCGCTGGAATGGTCAATGTTGATGCTGACATTGAGGCCTTTGACAACACTTGGTATGGCGAGCAGATTATGGTCAACCTGGCTCAATGTATGGGCAATGAAGGCCAGTATGTGAGCTTCGTCGGCGGTCTTACTGCCAAGACTCACATGACTTGGGTTGAGGGTGCTTATGCCAAACAACAGGCCGAGTTTCCAAATCTAGTTCGAGTAGAGGGTCCGGTCGAGAGCAAGGAAGACGAAACCGTTGCATATGAGCGTGCGAAAGAACTTCTCGCCAAGTACCCAGACATTAAGGGCTTCCAGGGGTCTGCGGGTACGGATGTAGCCGGTATCGGTCGCGCTGTTCAGGAAGCGGGTCTTCAGGACAGCGTTTGCGTGATGGGAACATCAATACCATCTGTGTCATCCAAGTACCTGGATGACGGCTCAATTGACAAGATCTTCTTCTGGGACCCAGCGCTTGCTGGTAAGGCTCAGCTCAAGATTGCGCAGATTTTGGCAGACGGAGGTTCGCTTGCTGAAGGAACCGACCTAGGTATCCCCGGCTACAACTCGCTGAAGAAGCTTGCAGGATTCACGAATGTTTGGGTTGGTGAAGCCGCGGTAATCGTGGATTCCACCAACGCAGGTGAATACAAATTCTAAAGCAATAAATCACAAAGAGTCGCGATGCCCTGACCCCAAGGGTTCAGGGCATCGCGACTGCACTCTATTTGATGTAACTCAAAAGACGAAGGGGCTGGAATGACAGCTTACGATTTATCACCAGTTGTCGAAGTGAGAAATATTGTCAAGTCGTATGGCGGCATTAAGGCCCTTGATGATGTGTCAATGACCCTCCGATCTGGAAACGTCCACTGCCTGGCTGGCGAGAATGGCTGCGGTAAATCTACGCTCATAAAGATTATTAGCGGAGTCGAGCAGCCGGATTCTGGTCAAATCCTTATCAATGGAAAATCCCAAGGGCGACTCACTCCTCTGGGAGCGATTTTGGCTGGAATACAGGTCATCTATCAGGATTTTTCCCTATTTCCGAATCTGACGGTTGCGGAAAACATAACAATAACCTCGCTCGTTGCGAACAGGGCTGCATTTTTCTCTCCTGCTAAGTCAAAAGAAGAGGCCTCCATAATCGTTAGGGAGCTCGGTTTGGAACTGGACTTAGATGCTACCGTCCAGTCTCTCTCTGTGGCCAATAAGCAACTCACCGCTATCTGCAGGGCTCTTGTGAACGACGCGAAGGTGATCGTTATGGATGAGCCCACTACCGCACTTACTCACACGGAAGTGGGGCATCTTTTCGAAGTCGTCAACAGACTTCGGGAGCGCGGGGTCGCACTGGTTTTCGTGAGCCATAAGCTCGAGGAGGCTCTCGAAGTTTCTCAGGACATCACCATTTTGCGTAATGGGCTTCATATTATTTCGGGTGCTGCAAGAGATTTTGACCGGGACTCTCTCACGATGCACATAACGGGACGCCAGATCAAAGAGTCAAGGGAAATCACTGCTCCAATCATGACAGCTCAGCCGTTACTGGAGGTATCGAACCTAACTAGAAACGGCAAGTTCGAGAATGTTTCCTTCACTCTGCATA